>Ga0207675_100000804_pt1 | contig 31147 bp, 25 predicted proteins | sample KBSSwiS42_FD_184305 | JGI IMG/M metagenome (GOLD analysis project Ga0207675, IMG submission 184305) | Switchgrass rhizosphere microbial communities from Kellogg Biological Station, Michigan, USA - KBS Switchgrass S4-2 (SPAdes) (version 2) | ecosystem: Host-associated > Plants > Roots >...
GGAAACTCAAATTACAACGCGCTGTGGGTGACCGCGGACAAGCGAATGGGCCACGGTCTGCAATTCAATGCTTCGTACACTTTCTCGAAGTCGATTGATTACAACTCGCAAAGCTCGCAGGGCGTGACGGTGCAGGACAGTTACAACTTGCGCGGCGACCGCGGGTTGTCGGATTTCGACGCGCGCCATCGCTTCGTGATTAGCGGTTTGTACGAGGTCCCGTGGAAGAAGAACAGCGCGGTGGGCGGTTGGCAGATGTCGCTAATCGTTCAATCGCAGAGCGGCAATCCCGTCACGCTGTTGGCCGGCAACGTCGGCGCAATTACCGGCGGTGCGGGAGCGGCGAACGCAAACTCGTTGACTGGATTGGCTACGCTGCGGCCTGACGTCGGCGCTTCAATCGCGATCAATCCTGTGGCCGCGGTCGGTAGTAACGGCGTGCAGTGGTTCCCGAATTTGGTGTGCGATCCACGTCCAGGCGGCAGCTGTCCTTCAGGCGCGGTCGCGATTCTGCCGGTAAATGTAGTCAGCGGCAACCGGACGATTTACCACTTCGGCAACATCGGTCGTAACACGGTCATTGGCCCAAGCTTCAACAACGTCGACTTTTCGTTAATCAAGCGGACAAGAGTCGGAGAGAATAAGCTGATCGAATTCCGTTGGGAGGTCTTCGATCTATTCAATCATGCGAACTTCGGACAACCGGGTCGCACGGCGCAAGTTGGCAGCACGTCATTTGGCGTCATCACCAACACGCGCTTCCCAACTGGGGATTCCGGTTCTTCAAGGCAGATGCAGTTTGCGCTGAAGTTCAAGTACTAGGAAGTAACCAAGACAAATGAAGCGCACTCGCCACCAGGCGGGTGCGCTTCTTTTCTTGCCGCTGACCGTTGTTACGGCTGCGCGAGTTTTCGCTTGCCTTCAATTGCGTCTTTGTAAGCACCGCCTGCGACGTCGCCGATGCTGATGGCGGCATCGAATTCTTTCATCGCCTCATCTTTGCGGTCCAGAAAAGCGAGGATGCGACCCATCGCTTCATGCGCGCGCGACAGCAAAACGCGATCATTCTCGGGCGAAGCGGCCTGCACTGCGAATCTGTAGTTTGCCAACGAAATGTTTAGCCGCTGCTCTTGCAAATCATCGTCGGTTGTATCGCGCGCCCAAAGACTTGCGGTTTGCCCGAGCGCAAAGAAGAGTCGAGGATCTCCCGGATTCTCTTGCAGCAGCGCTTTCAGCTTCGTCTCAGCCGCCGCATAGTCTTTGGTTTGCAGCAACGTCTCTACTTCTTTCAGCGCTTTCGTGAGCGCGATACTCCGAGTTGAATCTGCGGCCTCTGTTTTTTCGTTCGCCGGGTCTACCAACCAAAGTGAATATCTGGGATGAGCTTTGCGTGCGGCGACGGCGCGGTCGTGTGCGTCTTTTACCTCGCTGCGCTTTTGTAGTACGCGAGCCGGATCGAATCCGGTAATCATGTCGCCAAGAAAATTCGCGAGGTCGAATCCTGAGGCGGACACGTCGCGCAATTGATCGGCAAAATAAAAGTCGAGCACTGCGCCGTTGTCGTAATCGTCAGCCAATCGCGCGATTGCCTCGTCGGCAATTGCGGCGCGGGCAGCCTGCGCTTCGCGGACAATTGCAGTGCGCGTTGCTTCATCTTTTGCCTGGGCGACGCGTGCCCGTTGCAACGTATCGACTTGCGCGATGCGGCCTGCTTCCTCGAAGCGAGCATCCGCCGCGGCGACGAGCGATTTTGTCACCACCACAAAAACGTCGGGCGAAATTGTTCCGCCTTCTTTTGTGCGCGCGTCAATTAGCTGTTTGATCTCCGCGCGTCGCGCCGCCACCTCTTTATTGTTGTGCAGGACGAGAGCGTCGACAACGAACTGAATGAATGCGCGACGCAATTCGGAAGCGGTGAGATCAGTGCCTTCCGGAACAATCGCATAATAGTCATCGGTAATGACCCGAAAGTTGATTGCGCCAGGCACCGCCAGAAGGTCGGGAACGATGAAAAATCGCCGTGGGTGTTCGACCGTGGTGATCGCAGTCTTTGCGTTTTTCTTCTTGTCAGGACTCTGAACCCGGACGCGCTCCTGCGTGACCGTAATCGGCCGTGTGTGCAGATATGACAACACGGCGCGCACCATTTCCCCTGCGGGTCTGCGCAGCCGATCACCTTCCGCTTGATAGGCTCGGACGTAAGACAGGAGCCGTTCGTCGATTCCTGATTTTCGGTAGTACTCGCGCACCAATGGTGCAAAATCCAAAACCTCCAGGACGCCGCCGGGCAAATCATCCGAACGTTCAGGCGAACCGAGTGTGGGCAACGGCCCGAGCGCATAAGCGAGTGAAACGTACCGTGCAGCCTGGTCGGCGGTCGTTGCGGGCGCCGGCTGTTTAGTCTTCTCGAAAAAATCCTTCATGCGCTCGCGCAGCGATGGATCGAGCGCGGCGTTGTCTTTGCGCACGATTGCACGAAACGCCGAAATCTGTTTGCCGGGCGGTGTCGGATCGAATCCAGCGGCGTCAAGCGCCGCCATCATTACAATTAAACGCTGGTCGGGTTCGATGCGAACACCGTACTCCGTCAGATCCAGCGCCGGCTGATTTTGGCTTGTATCAGTTGTCCGCGGCTGAGACGGCGGCTGACCGTAGATAAGCGGTGCCGAACAAGCCGCGAGAAGCAAAATAATGTAGCAACGAATTACCATTAGTTATTTGGAGAGATGTTAGCGGACGCCGTTGACGGTTCCAAATCGGGAAACACCTGTCAGATGTTCATCGATGCCGGCCGGATGCCACGTTCAATCAACATCCGGAATCCAAAATTGCTGGCTGGCCACCTCAACACATTTCAAGCCGCGCGACGGCAGCTCGTTTTCGCGCCAGCCGAGAAAGGTGAAATGCGGCAGATCGCTCAAAACCGTCTGAAACCACCCATGTTCGGCCAAAAGTTGGCGGATACGCTCAACGCAGAATTCATTGACATCGAACGCCAGCATCGCGATGTGTTGCGACGCCCCCGGCGCGGCGATCGAATACAAAATCGATTTCGAAAGGTCCTTACTGAAAAAGATTCCGTCCTTCTCGAGTTCAAGGACTTCCGCAACCTGTTGCCAAACCGACAGACGGCGCAATCGATCTGTATCGGCTGCGCTTAATCGGCCGACGGATTGCCAATGATTCAGTGCCGGCAGGAACCGCGAATTCCACAACCGTACCGTGTCGGCATAGTTACGGCGCGCCCCCTCCGCTCCATCGCGTGGGGAAATGTCCAGGCCTTCCACGCGCGCGGCAGCGCGCGCCTTCAACAGGCCAGTCATCGCCGCTGGTTGTAACTCAATAATTTCGTCGCCGATCCTTGCGCCGGCCCAACCCGCGGCTTTCTGAAATCTTGTTACTTCGTCTTCCGAGGTGAACACACAAACCGGCGGCGGCAGAATGTCATTGCTGCCGATGAACATGGCGCCGTAATCGTGCAGCACACGGCGCCCAGCCGAATCGTCGGATGGACAAATGGCGTCGATGGTTTGACCGCGTTCGGCAAGCGCTTCACCAAGCGCGCGATAGAATGGGGAATTCAGGTTCGGCACGGGGTCGGGCAGTAATGATAAACGCGTCGGCCGTATCCGCCAACTGCGCGTATACTTATCGCGTGGGCACCGGAAACCTGATCAGCGAGATCGTGGAGACTTACAAACGCCACGGCTGGACACTCAGGCAAATATTATTGCGGCCCGAGTCAAAGGTTTTGAGTGACAAGAGTGATTCACTCGATGGAGCAGAGATTCGCGACGCGGATTTTGATGCGTTGTGGTTCTCGCGTCCATCACAGGAAAGACGCGAGGCCTGGGAGTTGCGGCTAATCTCGGAACAAGCGTATGCGATCTTCGAAGCGTTTGAAGCCGACGAATCAGAAGAAGATCGGCGGGACGCGCGCAAGGAAATGGAGAATCGTATGCGGGAACATCTGGTCGCGAGCTAAGCGTCAGGCGCGACCCATGGTGACCGGAATCTTCATTATCTGCCCATCACGAACGATCGTGATGACCACAGAGCTTTTAGGAACGGCGCGACGCACGCGCGACAACAGTTCGTCGCCGGTGCGAATCGGTACATCATCCCAGGCTGTGATGATGTCACCGACTTTCAAGCCAAACAGATCCGACGGGCCATTCCGCTCGACGTAATCCAGTCGCACACCGTAAGTCTTTGTGGCGGGATCGGCAATCTTTGTCGTTCGGTTCGATTCAAAACCAAAATATCCACGTCCCTCAGGACGGCCACGGTAAGCGCGCTGGAGATCGTTAAATTCTGCCTCTGACATCGTGGTCAGTTGCGCTTTCTTTAATTCACCGTCACGTAGGTAAGTAATTTCAACCGTCTTTCCGATTGGCGTTTGGCGCAGTAAGTCCGTGATTTCATCTGAGTCGGTGACGCGATGACCATCGACCGTTTGGATGATGTCACCACCGACGAGGCCAGCCTTGTCTGCCGGGCCGCCGGGAGGCTCGACGTTATCAAATGTCACGCCGCCGGCAACTTCGTCAAATCCATTTACGCCAAAGTACGAGCGCGGAGCGTTGACCGTAATTCGCGGCGCGTTTCTGAATCCGCCTTTTCGCAAAGCGCTCATCACACCGCCGACGATGAACAAGGCGGCGATAATGATAAGTATCCACGCCATGCCGCTTAGCTTTCGACGTTTCTTTTGTGGATAGTTCCAGTTTGACTGATTCGCAATCGGCCCACCCTGCGGCGGAAGATACGCCGGGCTCGTCGCCCGCGCGCCGTGTGCCGTGTCAGTTCCCAAACGCACCGTCTCGGTGTATTCAGCCGGGCCCTCACCGAGTCGATGTCCGCACGCGCGGCAGAATCGCATCTCGCGCGGCATTGACGCCCCGCACTGCGGGCAGGCGATCGCACCGGTATCGCCCGGCTGGCCCGACGAGTGGTTGATATCTTGAGGAGGCTGCATTGATTTAAATAATTCGCGAACCGCGGAATTATACGACTTCCCGCGCCGAATGGTTGCGTGCAATTCTGTTTACCGACTATTCGAGGGTCGGTCGTTCATGGTTTTTACAGGCAATTTCAAGCGTAGTTTACGAATCCGTTCTGCCACTGTAATATTCCAAAACCGAGTTCAACCATGGAAGTGACAAAAGCTCTCGCTGCTCTACAGCCTCTTTATGGCAAGGGCAATGTTGAAATTATTACCCGTGACGGCATTCGCGTGCGTGGAATTGTGCGCAGCATGAAGACAACCCAGGCCCTCACCACGCCGAGTGTGAAAGTCGAACGTGCGGATGGGCAAATCGTCAAAGTGCCTTTTTCCTCGATCTCGGAGATCATCGACCATAATCGCGGCGCGTGAGCGCCACCTGCTGCCGCCTGGATCCGATGTCCCTGGAATTCGCAGTTCAGCATCCCTGCACGTTACGGGCGCGCTATTCGGAAAAACATCTGCGCGAGTGGGGGCGTCTGAGCAGCATTCACGCCGCCCTTACGACAGGTGACAGTTCTGCGCCAACCGAAGACAAAATGGATTGGGTGAATCGGGCGGCGCTGGAAATCGATCGTTTGCAAAGTGAGAGCGCGATTTGCGGCGATTGCCCGGCGTGTCTGCCTGCGGAACTCGGCGGTTATGGCGAGGCGCTCGGTTGCCTCGGGCGAATCAACTATCCGATTGATGCTGAGTTCGAAAAGTTCGTCGCTAATCGTCTGCAGCTCGTCCTGGATACATTGGATCCGCAAGACTGGCCCCGCCTGCTTCATATCGCTGTCGATCCCGAATCGCCATTCGACGGTGAAGCCACGAAGGAGTTGCGTCGTGTTACGACGAAAGACGGTTTGCGATTCTTTGAATTGCGTGTACCCATCAAGCTGGCACGCGCCGGGGCAAATCTCACCACCGACAATATTTTCGATCTGATCGCCGGCTTTCGATCGCCGGATCCGGAAACGACGAGCTATACGCGCGAGTTCCCGCTGAACGCGACCGCCGACTACTATGACTTTCTGGATTTAATTCTGCGGAATGATCTGAGTGAATTGGAAAGCGCGCGTCTGCATTCACGCAGCCGGAACTACGCGAAGTTTCTCAGATTGCTGGCTGCGTTTGAGAGAGCCGAAGCGCTTGAGACGCGCGTACTGGTGGATTGACGCAGTGAGCAGTAGGCAATGAGCGGTGAGCAGGAAGAAATGCGTTTCCGAGAAGTGTCGTTCGATTAAGCGACTATTGACATCAACGCGAACTGCTCACTGCCAACTGCTCACACTTCACGACTACTTGATTCCTCATCAACCTGTCTTAGGCTATCTAAAATCAGATTCGTGTTGCTCGGAGCCTCGATGGTAATCGGAAACGCGCTGATCGATTTTTCAAAATCGAAAGTGCCTCCGGTAATCTCAACGAGTTGCCGAAACGCGTCATAGGCGACAAGTCTTCCACATTCGGCGCCGACAATTTGCCCGTCATTGAACAGGACCGTGCCGGTTTGCGTGTTGTTTTTGAGCGAGAGCGTGCCGGTTTGCTTCGAATTTTCGATTGCCTGAATCGCATCGAAGACACCGATAACCGAAAGGTCGCCGGAAAAGGCGATTCCGTCTTTGCGAGCTGCTGGTTTGGTTTTAGGAGCGCTCGCATCCGATGCCAATTCCGGATGACGCGCGCGACGAATTGCCTCCAGGCCAGAAGCAATGGAAATGCGGCTGTCGAGTTGCTTTGCTTCGAGTAAGCGATCGTGCGCGGCGTCGAAGTTATCTCGTTCGATGTAAAGACTGGCGAGCGCAAGGCAATGACGCGCGGCTTCCTCCGGATGTTTGTGCGACGCGGCCACTTCACGCATCTTCTCGCGCAGAGTAATCGAACGAGGGCTGCGCTCGAGCGCGGTCTTCAGTCGTTTCAGCGCGCGTTCAGGCGCGCCATACTTCAAAAACAGATCTGCGTCCAGCAGGGCCGTCTCAATTTCGCCAACCGGTTCTTTGTCTTGTACGGGCATCTCGTCGCGTTGAACGCGACCTATCATAGCCCAGGCCCAACGCGGAGCGCGATAGTTTACTTTGCGAGGATTTCTCGGGCCGCGCGCTCACCGCTTTGAATTGCCCCATGAACCGTTCCGATGTGACCGATGCTCGTAGCCTCGCCGGCGAAGAACATTTTGTTCTCTACGGGCTTTGCGAGGATTCGCTGGTCGTCCAATCCATTCACCGGCACGTAGGCGTAGGCGCCACGCGTGAATGGATCGTCGCGCCAGTCATGAACATAAGAAGCTTCAAGTTGGGCTTCGATTTCACTGCGAGAAAGATTGAAGATCGTTGCAAGTGAATCCAACGCTTGCTCAAGCAAATGATCTTTTCCTGCCGCCTGCCTACTGCCTCCTGCCGTCCCGATAATTCGTTCCGCGTTCGGTCCGCCCGTCCAACCGACAAGCATCGGCGTGCGAATCGGTAACTGCGTCCACCAGGTAGGTAGAGGCGCGCCGGGGCAATGAAAGAAACTTGCATCGCGAAAATCCACCGCCCGCGCGTCTTCGTCCCAAAGCTTTACCGTCTCCCAAAACCGCTCGCGAAATAACAGATTGATTTTCACGACGTTACCCATCGGCAGGTTTTCGATTGCCGTGCGTTTGTCCGTGGGCAGCTCCGGCGTGAAGCGAATCGCGGGTGTTTCATTTTTCAACAAGCTGATTGGCAGCGTGACGATCACGTGCGAAGCGATAAACTCTATCGGTGCGCCATCCTGTCCGCACGACACTTCAATCTGTTCGCCGGCCCAACGGATCTCTTTCACGATCGTTTTCAGATGAAACTGCGCGCCGTGACTTTCTGCTTCAGCGCGCAGCGCCTGCATTAGCGCATCGTACCCGTCGACTAGCCGAAAAGCTTTGTCGCCGTCAATGTCGTCCGCGGCTTCGTTCGCTTTGACGAGACCGCGTATGCCGACGCGTTCGATGTTGGCCGCGTGAAAGCCTTCGACATAACGGACCAGCATTGATTTCGCGCGTTGACTCTTGTCATCAACAGGCAGTGAGTCCAGAAACTCCTTTAACGACTGATCGTGATTCGATGACTTCATGTCGCTCGTCAAGCTTTCGATCGTGCGCCAGAACTCGCCGGACTTACTGACTTTGTCTTGCTTGAAATACCAATGTCTCTCGCTAACTTCGTAAAGCTGCAGGTTGGCGGCGGTGGCGATCTTCCAGAGTTCAGGTGGTCTGCCGTGGACGAATTCCGCGCCGAGTTCAATCGGCACCGGCGACTTCTGCTCTCGATGCGTGAAGACGCGGCCACCGATGCGGTCACGCGCTTCAAGCACGACGGCCGCACGTCCGGCGCGAGCCAGTTTGCGCGCGGCCGCGAGCCCGGCGGCGCCAGCGCCGATAATGACGATAGATTGAGCAGACAAGTTCTTGCGACAATCGTAAAGCCTCCGTTGGGAATCACAAACCGGGCGAGCCGCAATGGTTGAAGGACGATGTATGACAGGCTGCCAGCCTGTCATAGTTTGAGGGTCAGGCGCGACAGACTAGCAGCCTGTTACGCATTTGCTTCTTCAATCGAAGGTCAGAAATCGAACCTAACGCCGAGTCGCACTTGTCGCGATCGCATGGTGCGGGTGGTCACGAGAAATTGGTCGATGAAGGCTTGCCGCTGGGCTGTAGTCGCGGTCGGACCGGATGCATTAAAGTCAATGAACTCGCTCCCGAAACTAAACACCGTCGCGTTCAAGACATTGTCAAACTCCACGCTCCAGCGTACGCGCATCTTTTCATTCAGCTTGAATTCGCGCGAGACATTCAAATCGAAAATGAATTGACCCGGGCCGTTGCCGGCGTTGCGCGGCAGATTTCCCGATTGCCCGATGGTCGGTAGGGAAAACTGATTTAGGACTGAAGCATCAATCGGATCGCCCGGCTTTCGCCAGCGCAAGACATTCGTGTCTCCGACGAAGTTCGGCCGATCGTTGCTGACATCATCGAGATTTCGATCGACACCGCCGAGGCTAATATTGAAGGGCGCGCTGGAGGCGAGGCGCAGAATCGGAGCGAAGCGCACGTTTCCCAGTGAACGCGGCGTGTCGAATGTGCCTGAGAACGCAAAGCGATGGCGACGATCAAGCAAGCTGCGGGAAAGCTCGCGACCAAAATCGCCGGGAATGAGCGCGTCCGAAGTATTCACGATGCCGTCGTCCGTCAAAAACGAGAGCGTATAAACGGCGCGCAACGAAAATCCGGCCCCGCTCGATTTCTGTCGCCAGCGATTCCGAACTTCCAAAGTTACTCCGTGATAGAAGGCATTGCCGACGGAAATCAGTTGCTCAACTTCTGTGCGCGTCGGATCAGGCCGCAACGAATTCAAGGCCGCGAGCGCAGCGTTGGCCGCGGTTGTCGAGGTGAACGAATTCAGGTTAACGACCGAAACTGGCGTACCAAGTTCAAAAATACGCACGACGGAGTTTGGATTCGCCGGGTCGGCTGGATTCAAAACGAAGCGGACAAGGTCACCGGCGGTCGCCGTGTTGATGATGGGTCGACTGCCACCGGGACCGCTCAGAAAATTCGAAAAGTCACGTGTCGCCAGGTACTGGGTGAAGTTCGTGAAGCCTGCTGGCAGTCGCGGCGCGTTGACGTTGAATTCACGCCACAAGTGCAAGCTGCGGTTATAGGTGTAGTTCGCCTCGAAAACCCAGGCGCGCGGCAGTTCTCGCTCGAATCCAACATTGGCTTGATAACTCTCGGGAATCCGCAGGGAAGGATCGAGTCGTCGTGAGAATCCTGCGTTCAGGGTTCCGAATTGCCTTACGACTGCCGAATCGGAAGTCAATGATTGGGGGAAATGAATCTGACTGAGCACCGCGACTCGTTGCGCCACCGGGATGTCGTTTGTATCGAGAAACAGTTGCTGTGCTCCAAGTGTGAAGTCGTCGATTGTGCGCAACAGCGCGCGATTGTAGAAGACCCCGGCGCCGGCGCGAATCACTGTTTTCCCCGACTTGAACGGGTCGTAAGCGAGGGCCAATCGCGGCCCGAAGTTGTTGTGGTCGCCACGAATACTTTCGTTTTCCCAGCGCAATCCGTAACTGATCATCAGATTCGGCCGAAGGTGCCATTCATCCTGCGCGAAGATGCCGGTGTAGACGTTGCGTTGAGTCGAAGTCGTCAGAAAATTCTGCCGAAAGCGGCTGGGAGCATTCGCGAGAAAGTCGCCGAAGCTGTTGAAGTTGAACGTGCCGGAAGCATCTGAAAGATCGATAAAAGTCGATTTGATGCGCTGTACATCCCCACCGAACTTCAACGAATGCACGCCGCTGACATAAGCGAAGATCTCCTGTCCCTGCCAACGAGTCTCGCTGCGATCGGTTGCGCCCGTGGTTGAACTGCCGGCAATCAATGTTCCAGTAACCAAGGCCTGTGAATCGTTGATATCGATCAGGACGACGGGGCTCGCGCCGCCTTGCGCGGCAACGGCCGGTGTCAACCGCGACCATTGAAAACGGGTTTGCGCGACGGCTTTCGCGGAGAGCACGTAATTGTCCAGATACGCGATCGTGTCCGTGTTGCGCGTTTTGGCTTGCAGCGCTTCCGCCAGACGGCTGCCCCCGCCAAATTGTCGCAGGTTGGTGAATCGACCAAGCTGGTAATTAATTTGACCGTTGTGCGTGTCGGTGAACCTGTGATCGACACGCGTGGTCAAGATTTGATTGCGCTGCGGAGTGTTTATTCCTTCGACAAACGGCGCGATGCCGTTCGTCGCAGTCAGGGCCGGCGCCGCGGGATTCTCGGCCCTTCGCGCGCTCGGAGTAGTGGTTCTGGGCAAAGGAAACAGCGGATTCTGATCGATGGGCACAAGCGTCTCGATCGTCGTCGTATCAAGAATGGTGTCGAACTCGTAAGCCGCGAAGAAGTGCGTCCTGTCTACACCATCGTAGAACGGCAGCTTGATAGGACCGCTTAATGTAAAGCCAGGATCGTGTTCTTCGAATGGCGCACGCGCCAGCCCGAGTCGCTTATTGTTGAACGTGTTCGCGTTAAAGATGTCGTTGCGATAGAAATGGTAGAAGCGCCCGTGAAATTTATTCGACCCGCCCCGCGTGCGTAGATTCACGCGCCCACCAGACGCGCGACCATACTCTGCCGCAAACTGATTACGAATCATCTGAACTTCTTCGACGGCGTCAGGCGATGGCGTGAAGCGCTCGCGGGCGGCGCGGTCATCGTTGTTGTCCAGACCATCTATCGTGATGTTGTTTGAGTAAGCCGGCCCGCCGGAGAGAGAAAAACTTCCTGCTTCTTCCGGCGTGGAACGAGACGTGGTCCGATCCTCAGCAAGATCGCGCGTCGAAAGCGGTTCTTCGGCAACACCACCGAGAGTGAAGATGAGATCGAGCGGCGAGCGAGTCGGAACCGGTAAGGCTTCAACTTCGCGCGCGGCGATGGCGCCGCCGACGACCGTGCGTGTGGTGTCGACTTCCGGCCCGTTCGCGGGACTGACGACGACGGTTTCGGCCGTTAGGCCTGCCGGTTTCAAAGTGAAGTCGAGTTGGACACTTTGCCCGGCGACGGTTTCGAGATCGGTTTTCTCTTGGGTCGCAAAGTTGGTGAACACAGCTTTGACGGAATAAATTCCCGGCTCAAGCTGAATGATTTTGTAGCGTCCTTCCGCATCCGCGGTTACGGTTCGCTCTGCTTTCGTTTTAAGCAGCGTCGTTGTTACTGACGCGCCCGGTATCACCGCGCCATTCTGATCCATGACGCGTCCGCCGATCGTGACGTTGTCGAGATCCTGCGAGAAAACAGTCGCAGCAAAACACAGCAGGATGATGACGAGAAGAAGAGAACTGAATCGTGGGAGATTCCGCATGGTTGGATTCGAAACTGAATTAGGCGGTCGACTCTAACTCATAGGTGCCTCGCTCAAGGATTCACGCATCCGCTGATTTGCCGCGATCGGACCGCACGTGGCCGACTCGATTTCAATGCTTCAAGTTTTCCAATCGCTTTGCGGCTTCCGTTGCCTCTGGACTCTTCTGATACTTCCTCACGATCTCGCGCCACGCAGCGCCATCGTAATGAAACTGTTTCTTTTCGCGGTCGAAAGTGAAGGTAACCCCTTGCCGATTGTAGCGATCGAGGCCGTTGTAATTCAGGTAGTAGGAAAAGTCTGGCGCGCCGTCGGTCGGAATCTCGCGTCGTTCGAATCGACGTGTTGCCTCGCGCGTTAATTGGGCGGCTGCTTCTTCCGCGGCGTCCCCAAGCCCCAGCAAAATCTTCGGACGTAAAGGCGAACGTGGAAACGTATCGATAAAAATTCGTGCTCGCGCTACTCGTTCAAACTCGTCGGTGCCGCCGATCAAATGCGCCAGACGCTCGTCGTCACCGCTTCGGCCGGACATTACCAAAGCTTCACTTTGTACCCAGCCCGACGTGCGACGTGTTACGACAACATGACAGAAAAATACTCCTTCATAATTACGCCTGGTGGTGCGCACTGAAACAAAGCGGCCGCGACTGAGGCGCTGGATCAAACGTGCGTTGAGATGGGGAGCAACCCGAAGCGCCGCCAGCCGCTCGTCGGCCACTACGGCGATATTCCCGCCGGGCGGAACGCGTTTCTTTTGCGCGAACACAGGAAACGCGATCGCGGCGAGTAGTACTAACGCCGCGACCGCCCGGCTGTGGAAGAAGCGTGGGGTGAGCATAGCTAGTCGTTTATTGCGTGAAGACCGCCTCGGGTAACCAGGAAATCTCAGCTAGGAAATGCGCCAAGTCATTTCCGAGTATGCCCGCAGAAGAGAGCGAAGGTGCGCTAGGCCGTCTCTGGGCTGGCGCTTATATCACGGCTTCAAAACGACTGCAACAAGATTTGCAAACACGTGGTGTCGCAAGTTTCTTGCATGCTTACGAGCAGTGAGACAGTGCGACTGCAAACGTGTGTCGCGCATCGCTTGGATGTCTTAGCCTCAAACTGTCTATCGGGCGGACTTTGTTGCGGTTGGTGCGCGTTTGGCGGGAACGGGGCGCTTCAGACGATTGAACGGTACGAGCGCGCCGGCTTCGGGCGGTGGAGGTTCAGTAAAGTGTGAGAACTCTTCCACGTGACCTTGCAGGTATTCGAAGAAACGCTCGAACTCGCGTTGCATCGCATCCATTTTCTCGCGCATGTTGAGGATGATTTCGACGCCCGCAAGATTGACGCCGAGGTCTCTCGTCAATGAAAGGATTATTTCGAGCCGTTCGAGATCAGTGTCAGTGTAGAGCCGCGTGTTCCCCTCAGATCGCGAAGGCTTGAGCAATCCTTCGCGCTCGTACAGGCGCAGCGTCTGTGGGTGCAACTCGAACTGCTCGGCGACCGCGCTGATGGTGTAAGTTTTGGCTCGCTGCTTCTTCATTAGTAAATCGTAAATGGTAAATCGTAAATAGAAACGAACGTCTTTTTACAATTTACGATTCACGATTTAGCTTACTCCAGTCCCATGGCCACTCTCGGGTTTTCCGGGTTCATCTGCGCGTACTTGCGCAACAACTCTTTCGTCTCTTCGGAAATCACTTTTGGCAAGACCACCTGCGCCTCGACGAACTGATCACCATGCGCGTTTGGATCGCGCAGACTCGGTGCGCCGCGTCCGCGCAAGCGGAACTTCTGTCCTGATTGCGTCCCGGGCGGAATTCGCAATTGCGCCTTGCCCTGGACCGTCGGGACTTCAATTTTCGCGCCGAGCGCCGCCTCGGATACAGTGATCGGCACCGTCACGTAGATGTTGTCACCCTTGCGCGTGAAGTGCTGGTGCCGGCCGACATTGGTGATGATGTAAAGATCGCCCGGCGGCGCGCCCAGTCGTCCACCTTCGCCTTTGGCGGGCACGCGTACCCGCGAACCGGTATCAACACCGGCGGGAATTCGAACTTTGACAGTTTCAGTCTTCGGAAGAGTTCCTTTGCCTTTGCAGAGTGAGCATGGAGGCCGGCGTTTTCCGGTGCCACCACAATCCGGACACTCCTGCGTAAACCGAAGGCGCCCGCCCGCGCGTTGCACCTGCCCCAAACCCTTGCAGGTCGGGCAAGTTGTTACCGCGCCACCGGTGTCGCCGGCACCATGACAACGAGAACATTGTTCTGACCGATTGACCGTAAGATTGGTAGTAAGGCCGGTGATCGCTTCTTCGAAACTGATTGAGAGAGGTATCTCGATGTCCGCGCCACGTTGCGGTTGAGGCCGGGGCGGTTCTTTTTCTGCGCGTGTACCACCGAAGAGATCGGCGAAGATATCGCGGAAGCTCGAGCCGGCGCCGCCTCCGGTTGTGGTCGAACCCCAATCGAATCCCGAAAAATCGAATGGCGCGCCACCGTAAGTTGCGCCCGGTCCGGCGCCACGCGCCGCGGCATCGGCCAGGTTGTCAGAGTACTGGCCGAAGCGATCGTAAACCGCTTTCTTTTTCGCATCCGAGAGGACGTCGAAAGCTTCGCTCACCTGTTTGAAGCGGTCCTCGGCGGACTTGTCCCCCGGGTTTACGTCAGGGTGATACTTACGCGCCAGCCGGCGATAGGCCTTCTTGATCTCGTCCGGCTTGGCGTCGCGTTTGACGCCCAGGGTTTTGTAATAATCCTCTTTGGCCATTTACGAAAAAGGTGTCAGGTGCCGGGGATCAGGTGCCGGTTAATTTGCCGTCGCCTGCCACCCGAGACCTGACACCCGGTACCGACGCGTTACTTCTTGTCTTCGTCGACGTCGACATACTCGGCGTCGATCACATTGTCTTCGCCGCCACCTTGCGAGCCGGTCGACGCGCCCGCCGCGGATGACTGCTCAGTAGTCTCGCCACTCGCAGGACCGGTCTGTTGATAGAGGGCTTCGGCCATCTTGTGTGAAACGCTTTGCAGCGCATTGAACGCATTGTTCAAGCGCTCAACGCCGCCCTCTTCCAGGGCCTTCTTCGCGTCGGCGATCGCCGTTTCGACCTCGCCGGCAACCGCGCTGACTTTCTCGCGGTTTTCGTTGAGCGTCTTCTCCATCTGATAGACCAGGCCGTCAAGGCGGTTGCGCGCTTCGATTTCCTCGCGCTTCGTCGCATCTTCGGATGAATGCGATTCCGCGTCGCGCATCATCCGATCGATTTCATCCTTGCTCAGACCGGAAGAAGCAGTGATCGTGATCTTCTGTTCTCGGCCCGTGCCCATGTCCTTCGCCGACACATTGACGATGCCGTTGGCGTCGATATCGAACGCCACTTCGATTTGCGGCATGCCACGGGGCGCCGGCGGAATGCCAACCAGGTGAAACTTGCCGAGCGTGCGATTGTCCGTCGCCATCGGCCGTTCACCCTGAAGTACATGAACTTCGACCGACGTCTGATTGTCGGAAGCCGTGGAGAAGATCTCCGATTTGCGCGTGGGAATCGTAGTGTTGCGCTCGATGAGCTTCGTAGCCACGCCGCCCAAAGTTTCGATGCCCAAACTCAGCGGAGTTACGTCAAGCAGCAGGATGTCAGTCTTCTCACCTGACAAAACTCCGGCCTGCACCGCGGCGCCGACTGCCACTACCTCGTCCGGGTTGACTGTGCGATTCGGTTCTTTGCCGAAATAGTTCTTCACCAACTCCTGAACTTTCGGAATACGCGTCGAGCCGCCTACCAAAACGACCTCGTCGATTTTCTTCGCGTCCACACCAGCGTCCTTCAACGCCTGCTCGACCGGTGGCATCAGCCGTTTGAATATCGCGTCGGCAAGTTGTTCGAAGCGTGCGCGCGTCAGCTTCATCACGAGGTGTTTCGGACCAGACTGGTCCGCGGTGATGAAGGGCAGATTGATTTCCGTCTCCATCGTGTGGGACAGCTCGATCTTCGCCTTCTCCGCAGATTCTTTCAGGCGCTGCAAAGCCATCTTGTCTTTCGACAGGTCGATGCCCTGATCCTTCTTAAACTCTTCGATGATCCACTCGATCAAGCGCTCGTCAATGTCGTCGCCACCAAGGTGGGTGTCGCCATTCGTTGACTTCACTTCAACGACGCCTTCCCCAACTTCCAGAATCGAAATGTCGAACGTGCCGCCGCCAAAGTCGAACACGGCGATGGTTTCGTCTTTCTTTTTGTCGAGGCCGTACGCCAGCGCGGCGGCCGTGGGTTCGTTGACGATGCGCATCACTTCCAAGCCAGCGATCTTGCCGGCATCTTTCGTCGCTTGACGCTGCGCATCGTTGAAGTACGCGGGGACCGTGATTACTGCCTTCTCAATTTTCTGGCCGAGTTTTTCTTCCGCTGACTGCTTCATCTTCTGAAGAATCATGGCCGAGATTTCCGGGGGGCTCCATTCTTTGCCGCCGGCACCAATGCGGACGTCGCCGCCGCTGCCGCTCCCCTGAACTTTGTAAGGGACCTGCTTGATTTCTTCGGTCACTTCGTTGAAGCGCCGGCCCATAAATCTCTTGATTGAATAGATAGTGTTTTCGGGGTTGGTGACAGCCTGCCGCTTGGCCACCTGTCCGACTAAACGGTTGCCGTCCTTGGCGAAAGCGACTACAGACGGAGTCGTTCTACCACCTTCAGAGTTTTCAATTACCATCGGCTCGCCGGCTTCCATGACAGCCACGACCGAGTTGGTTGTTCCTAAGTCAATTCCTATGATTTTGCTCATGCTAATGCTCCAATTGGTTCCGCTCTGTAAGTTGCGGGGTTGAATGCGACCTCAATATAATACCTGAGTCTCCCACTGTCAACCTTGTTAGAGACGATCTCTTCGGCAAAAGTTGGCCAGAAAAGGCCGGATTCGCCCGGTTACTGTCGCTCGTTAAGCAGGCGCGAAACAAAGAATATGTAGTGAATGCCGGAAATGAGCGTCAGGGTGAAGACGGTCGCGTAGATCGTTGGCAGGTAATAGCCTGTGCCCACGCGAATTTGTGCGGCAAGAATTACGACGGCTACGGCAATGATTTGCACCACAGTGCTGACTTTGCCCGGAAGCGACGGCTGGAAACCACGAAATCCCGTAACTACATTGATGGCGGCGGCGCCTACCAGAATGAAGACGTCGCGGCTAATCACTGTGATGGTCACCCAAAATGGTACCGGTAAGTGCTTCGGCACCGGTGCGGGAAAGACGTTTTTCATCGAGAGGACGACGAACGACGTCACCAGCATCAGCTTGTCCGCAACGGGGTCAAGAATGCGGCCCAGCGGGGATTGTTGATGAAATCGGCGGGCAAACAATCCGTCGAGCCCATCGGTAATTCCCGCCAGGACGAAGGCGCCTAGTGCGAACAGGAATTTTTGGTAGAAGAGGAGCGAAACGAATACCGGAATCAGCGCCATCCGAAAGATAGTCAGCAGATTCGGCAGTGTGATGATCCGCGAGGACACAGGGGGAATCAGACGGTGCGCAGATCCAGCACCGAAATCTCGGGCGGGCAACCATAACGAATTGGCAGAACCACAGTACCCAATCCGCGCGTCACGTAAATTTGCGTGTTACCGCGTCGGCCGAGGCCGCGGAGCATGCGACGGCGCGGGCGGCCGGAACGGCTCTTTTCAGAGCGCCAGGTGACTTGGCCGCCGTGAGTGTGACCGCTGAGCACTAAGTCAACTCCCGCGCGGGCGGCGCGTCGAAGAATCGTAGGGTTGTGCGCCAGCAAGAGCTTGAGCTCGTTATGCCGCGCGCCGGCCAGCGCCAACGACAAATCTTCCAAGCCAACCATCGTGTCATCAACGCCCGCCAGCCAGAAACTCTCGCCGTGCAAATCCATTCGGGACCCTTCGTTGACCAGCACGCGAATGTCCTCAGCGCGAAACAGATCAGCGATTAGCTGCGCGTCTGTCCAATGATCGTGATTGCCCAGCACGGCGTAAACCCCGTGTCGCGCGCGCAGCTTGCCGACGACTTCGGCGCACGGCGCAGCGTATACGCGGTCCTGCGAAATGTAGTCGCCGGTGAGCGCAATCAGGTCGGGTCGCAGATCGTTTGCCACTTTGACTGCCCGCTGCAGATGTTGCGGATTAACGAGTGGCCCATAATGAAAGTCGGAAAGATGCACCACCCGCAGCCCGTCCAGTTTTGCCGGCAGCCTGCGGAGATAGATCTCCTGCCGCTCAATCGAGAGCATGAACGGCTCTGTAAAAGCGACGCGTGCCGCTTGTGCCAGCGCGGATTTAATCAAATTCAGCGGTCGGGGTTGTGGTTTGACGGTGCGACGTGTCGGTCGATCGTGTTGCCAGCGGATTGGAGTGGACATTATTGCCTTCGGAGAAGCGCGCGGATTATAAGCACGCAAGTTCACCTTCGCAATGCAAACGCGTTGTTTTGTTGCGACAGTTCTACGCTACTGTGATTTCCTTCGCGAGGTAAACGTCCTGAATTGCGTTGAGCAGCTCGACACCTTCATTCATTGGCCGCTGAAACGCTTTGCGTCCTGAGATCAGGCCCATGCCGCCGCCGCGCTTGTTGATGACAGCCGTGCGAACTGCGGCCGCGAGGTCACCGGCTCCTTTCGACTCGCCGCCTGAATTGATCAAGCCAACGCGACCCATGTAGCCGTTTGCTACTTGATATCGAACGAGATCGATAGGGTTGTCGCTGGTCAACTTCTCATAGACGAGCTTACTAGTCTTCCCGTAAGACTTGCCGAGTTCTTTTTCCACTGCCGGGTAGCCGCCGTTTCTTTCTGGGAGTTTCTGTTTGACGATGTCAGCCTGAATCGTAACACCGAGGTGGTCCGCCTGGCCCGTAAGATCCGCGGCTGCGTGCATATCGCCTTCCGGAGTTTTGAACTTCGAATTTCGCAGGTAACACCAGAGAATGCACGCCATGCCGAGTTCATGCGCGTGAGCAAACGCCTCGGAAATCTCAGTGATTTGTCGGGTCGATTCGTCGGAACCGAAATAGATCGTGGCACCCACCGCTACCGCGCCCAGGTTCCAGGCTTCCTTGATGTTTCCGAACAGTACCTGATCGAATTTGTTTGGCAGCGTCAGCATTTCGTTATGGTTGATCTTAACGATGAAAGGAATTCGGTGTGCATATTTCCGAGCGACCGCCCCGAGCACGCCGAACGTCGACGCCACGCCGTTGCAGCCACCTTCCATCGCCAGCTTCACAATGTTGTCCGGGTCAAAATATTGAGGATTCGGCGCAAATGATGCGCCGCCGGAATGCTCGACGCCCTGATCAACCGGCAGGATCGAAACGTAACCGGTGTCAGCGAGACGGCCATGACTGATGAGCGATTGAAGTGAACGGAGCACCGCCGGCGAACGATCGGTTTGCGACACCACTCGGTCGACAAAATCCGGGCCGGGAAGATAAAGCTGCTCTTGTGGGATCGCTTGTGACTTGTGGTCGAGCAGCGCTCGCGCTTCGTCACCCAACAACTCCTCAATGCGATCGATCGAGCCTGACAATCGCTTCATCTCTGTCGCCATACGGTTCCTCCAGTGTTCACTTGTGCTGAGTTTTGAATCCAATTGGTGCTTTTGGAATGTTGCGAATTATATCATCTCGACCGAGCAGAAATGAACACGGGCAAGGTTAATGCTAGACTGGCGTTGTAGTCGGGGATCATTCTTAAGAAATGAATACTGCCGCGGTTCTGCAACACTCAAGCGAAGGCCTGCCATTTGACCTCGAGGCCAAATACCAGCAGCTAAAGAGCGTAATCTCAGGCTTTGATTCTGCACTCGTCGCGTTTTCCGGCGGCGTCGACAGCACTTTAGTTGCTAAAGTCGCGCTCGATGCCCTAGGGGCGCAGAGAGTGGTCGCCGCCATCGCCGTCTCGGCGAGTTTTGGAGAAGCTGAGGAGCGATCAGCCTACGAGATGCTGTCTGAGATTGGTCTGCCTTACCTCACGGTGGAGACCAACGAACTCGAAGATCCTCGCTATGCCGCGAACCCAATCAACCGCTGTTACTTCTGCAAAGAACATGTGTACGGCGCTTTGGTCATCGCCGCACGCGAGCGTGGTTTCGAGACGGTCATCGATGGTTTTAATGGCGAAGACACGCTGGATTTTCGACCGGGGCGAAAGGCAGGGCGCGAATTGGGCGTGCGCAGCCCGCTTCATGAGGCAGGTTTGAGCAAGAACGACGTGCGCGGGCTCGCGCGACATCTCGGTCTCAGCAACTGGGACAAGCCGCAGATGGCCTGTCTCTCGAGTCGCGTTGAGTACGGCATTCAGATTACGTCCTCAATTCTCAAGCAAGTCGATCGCGCTGAAGCCGCTTTGCGGCGGATGGGCTTCGACGATTTGCGCGTGCGACATCATAACAAAGTTGCGCGAGTTGAAGTTGAGCAGGCGATGCTGCCACGTGCGCTGGCGCAACGCGCTGAAATTGTTGACGCAGTGAAAGCCGCGGGCTACACGCACGTGACTATTGATCCTGAAGGTCTGCGTCACGGCAGCATGAATGAAGGATTGAAGAGGATTGGATAAAGAAACCCTTAACGAACTGTTGTCGCAGGTTGCCGCGGGCAACTTATCACCCGAACAGGCGCTCGAGAAATTGCGCTGGCAGCCGGTGGAATCAATCAGTGACTTTGCGCGGCTCGATCATCATCGCGGGTTGCGTCAAAGCATGCCTGAGTTTGTTTACGGCGAAGGAAAATCGCCTGAACAGGTGGCCGCGATCATGGCAGCGATGGCCGATCGGACTGGAAGAGCGCTGGCGACGCGTGTGACTGAAGCGCACTTCGAAGAGGCGCGGGCCGTCTTACCGGACACGATTCACAATCCGTTAGCGCGCACGTTGAGCGTCAATCATTTTCCGAAGAATGAAATTGGAAACGCGCTCGTGATTGCGGCAGGGACTTCAGATGTTCCGGTCGCCGAAGAAGCCGCGGAGGTCCTGCGCTTTCTCGGCAACCCAACGCGCACTCTTTATGACGTCGGCGTCGCGGGCATTCACCGTCTGTTGGAGCACGCTAACTCTTTGCAGGAAGCGGATGTGCTGATCGTTGTTGCCGGAATGGAAGGCGCGTTACCGAGCGTCGTCGGAGGACTGGTTGAAAGTCCGGTGATCGCGGTGCCGACGAGCGTTGGTTACGGCGCGAGTTTTCAGGGGCTCGCGGCGCTGCTCGGCATGCTGAACAGTTGCGCGACCGGCTTGACGGTTGTGAACATCGACAATGGATTAGGGGCGGCGACCGCCGCGCACCGCTTGTTGACGCGAATGAGAAACGCAGTGAAAGCGCGCGTGGCTGAGGAGGCAATCGTTCGCTAATGCGCGTCGCGTATCTCGACTGCGCCACGGGCATCAGCGGCGACATGCTCCTGGGAGCGCTGATCGATGTCGGCTGGCCGGAACAGCGACTGCGCGAAGTAATCGGAAAGCTAAAAATCGGCGACGTCCAACTCAAAGTCGATCGCGTCAGCAAACGCGGCATCACGGCAACCCAAGTAAACGTCCTTTCTTCATCTCATCAACCACATCGCGGGTTGCATGATCTCACGACAATTGTCTTGAACGCCGATTTGCCGCAGTCGATTCAGCAACGCGCCATCGCGGCATTGCAGCTCCTCGCGGAAGCGGAAAGTCACGTGCACGGCGTCCCTGTCGATCGGATTCATTTTCACGAAGTGGGAGCAGTTGACACTATCGTCGACATTGTTGGCGCGCTTGTTGGATTCAGCGAACTACAGATCGAAGGGGTGCACTCGAGCGCTTTGCCCTGGTCGCGCGGCACCGTGAAAACTGAGCATGGCGTTTTGCCGGTGCCGCCGCCCGCCGTGGCACTCTTGCTGCGCGATGTGCCAGTTGTCGGCGTGGACATTGAAGGCGAAACTGTGACGCCGACGGGGGCCGTTCTCGCACGCACTATCACCAAACAATTCGGCACGATGCCAGCAATGACGGTCGAGCGCGTTGGTTATGGCGCGGGCCAACGTGACTGGCCAGATCGTCCGAATGTTCTGCGGCTGACAATTGGCGAGAGCGCCGGCACAGGTTTGCAGGTCGAGCAACTCAGCGTTCTGTCGTGCAATATCGACGACATGAATCCGCAGTGGTACGAGCCGCTCATGAAAGAACTCAACGAAGCTGGCGCCCTCGATGTCTGGCTGACGCCGGTGCACATGAAGAAGAACCGGCCCGGAACGATGATCGACGTGCTATGTCAGCCAGCGAATGCGGAAAAATTGCGCGCGCTGCTGCTTCGTCACACGTCAACGCTGGGTGTGCGCGAGACATCAGTTGCGCGTTACAGTCTCCCGCGGGAACTCCAAACGGTGCAAACTCAATACGGCCCAATACGCCTGAAGGTCGCGACGCTTCCCGACGGCTCACACAAAGCTTCACCTGAACACGACGACTGCGCCGCGCGTGCTGCCGAAAACGGCGTGACTATCAGCGAGGTTTGGTTCGCGGCAGTCACTTCTTTCACTGCGTCCCGCTAGGTGATTTCGGTCACGAAGCGCCGCTCATTTTTATTGGCACGTCGGATTTTCTGAGTTAGAATCTGCCTCGTAGAATTCAGTCGCGGCTGCATCAGCGCCGTGTCACTCAACCCGGCCTAGATTCCAAGTTCGAGGTAGCTAAAATGAGGTCCCCCCGTCGCATTCTTTCCCTGCTTGCAGCCTTAGTGTGTCTGGTCATTGGCTCGTCAGCCCATCCGGTGGGCGATGACGATTGGCGGGCTGTCACCGCTGAAGAGCTGGCAATGAAGACGCCAAGGGTCGAGCCGGATGCCGATGCCGAGGCGATCTTTTGGGAAGTGAGAATCGATGACAGTTCTGATGACCTGTCGATGCAGCACTATGTGCGCGTCAAGATCTTCAACGATCGGGGCCGCGAGAAGTACAGCAAGCTGGACATTCCTTTTACCAGAAAGACGAAAATCAAAGACATTGCGGCGCGCGTGATCAAGCCAGATGGCTCGCCTGTCGAAATCACCAAGCAGGACATCGTCGAAAAGGAAATCATCAAGGCAGGCGGCGTCAAACTCAAAGTTAAATCATTTGCGATTCCGAATCTGGAAATCGGCTCGATCGTCGAATATCGCTATCGCGAAGTTGTCAGCGAGGCTGGCGCGGCGGGTATGCACTTGAAGTTTCAACGCGACATTCCGGTGCAGACGCTTACTTATTACTACAAGCCTTATTCGAAAAAGGAGCCGAACTACAAGAGTTTCAATTTCAGCGACACCCAATTCGTCAAGGATGAGAAGGGTTTTTGGGTTGCGACGCGCAAGAACATCGCCGCCTTCAAGGAAGAACCACGCATGCCGCCGGAGGACCAAGTGATCCCGTGGATGCTGCTGCAAGCCACGCGGGTGAATTTCATCGACGTTTCGGCTTTTTCCGTGGCGTTTACGATCAAAGACCCCAGCAATCCCACGATCTATTGGGGAGCGGTCAGTACCGAACAAAAAGGTTGGTATGAGTTCATGACCAAGGCCGACAAGGAGGTCAAGCGACTAGCTGAGGAAGTGACGGCATCGGCGAACACCACAGAAGCGAAGCTCGACAAGTTATATGAGTATTGCCAGACGCAAATACGCAACACCTCTTTCGACCCAACATTGACTGATGAAGACCGCAAGAAGCTGGCGGCCAACAAATCGGTCGGTGATGTGCTGAAACATAAGTACGGTTCAGGACAGTTCATCGACCTGCTCTTTGGCGCAATGGCCAACGCCTTGGGATTGCAAACGCGCGTGGCGTTTCTTTCTGATCGCAGCGAACTTTTCTTTAAACCCGAAATGGCAAACGATTCATTTATTCATCCGGGCGCAGTCGCGGTGAAAGTTGGCGAGGAATGGAACTTCTACAATCCGGGCGTGAAGTTCCTACCGCCGGGAATGCTCGTTTGGTACGAAGAAGGCGTCTGGGCAATGCTCATCGGCGACAAAGGCTATGTGTGGTGGAGAACGCCACTCTCAGATCCTGACAAGTCGTTAACCAGGCGGACGGCCCGTCTAAGACTTCTGGAAGACGGCACCGTTGAAGGTCAAGTGCGGATCGAATATCAGGGACACCGAGGATTAACTTACAAGATCGATAGCTATGACGATTCGGAACAAAAACGAGAAGAAAGCCTTAAGGATGAAGTCAAACAGCGGATGAGTACGGCGGAGTTGTCGAACATTAAGTTTGAGAACATAACCGAGCCCCGCAAGCCTCTGCTGTGCACCTACGACATCCGCGTTCCAGGATATGCGCAAAAAACCGGCAAGCGACTTTTCCTGCAGCCGAGCTTTTTTGAACATGGCGAGCCAGCGCTCTTCCCTAACGCCGAACGAAAATACGACATATATTTTCACTATCCATGGTCAGAGTTCGACGACATTGAGTTTGAACTTCCGGCTGGTTACTCCTTGGATAACGCGGACAGGCCGTCAGCATTTAATGCCAGTGGCGTGAGCGCTTATAGCGTCGAGATGGGTGTGACGGACGACCATCGCAAGCTGGTGGTGAAGCGAAAATTCTTCTTCGGCGGTGGCGGAAATATCGTCCTGCCGGTAGCGACGTATTCGCAGCTTAAAACAGTTTTCGATTTGCTTCAGAAAAACGACGAGCACACTATAACTTTGAAACAAGCGGCTGCGAACTAGATCTGCAGCGGGGGATATTCATGCTTCGTAGAATCCTCATCTCGTTCTCTTTGTTATTAACTATTGCGGCAGGCGCTCATGCGGCCGGCGACGAAGCACCGCCCTGGTTACAGCAGTTGGCCAAACTGCCGGTGCCGGCGTACGAAAAGGACGTTCCCGCGGTTGTCTTGCTAAACGAGCAGCGCTCCACCGTCACCGATGATGGGCGCATTGTGACGGTGACCACATACGCAGTTCGTATCCTCCTGCGCGAGGGGCGCACCTTCGCGCAAGCGGTCGAGTTATATCAAAACGACGCCGGTAGAATTAAGGATCTAAAAGCATGGGTCATTTCACCAAGCGGCTCAGTCAAAAAATACGGCAAGGACGAAACGATCGACGCGATTGAAGACCCGAACGACATCTACAACGAGTCACGTTTCAAGCTAATCAATGCGGCTGACGATGTAGACGCCGGCGCGGTCTTCGGCTATACGTCCACGACCGAAGAGCGTTCGATCTTTTCGCAACGCATCTGGCAGTTTCAAAATCGCCTACCGATACTCACGTCCCGATGCATTCTCGCCCTGCCGCAGGAATGGACGGCGAAAAGTACCACGTTTAATCACGAGACGATTACGCCCGCTGTCAGTGGCTCGACCTACACGTGGGAATTGCAGAATCTGCAGCCGATTTCGCCTGAACCCGGCAGTCCGCGGCTTTCAAGTCTGGCGCCACGCATCGCCGTCAGTTTTTATTCCAACCCGGACAAGCCTTCACCGAACTTCAAAAGCATTTCTAAGTGGTCAGAAGTCTCATTCTGGCTTAGTGAGTTACACGACCCGCAGTCCAACCCGAATGAGGTCATTGCAGCCAAAGTTAAAGAATTGACTGCAAACGCACACTCAGAAATGGAAAAGCTCCGCGTCATCGCAACGTTTGTGCAGAACATTCGCTACCTTGCCATCGCGATTGGTTTGAGCCGCGGCGGCGGCATGCGGCCGCGCAGCGCTGCCGAGGTCTTCGCGAAGTCTTACGGTGACTGCAAAGACAAAGCGAACCTGATGCGCGCGATGCTGAAAGTTCTGAACATCACTGCTTATCCAGTTGGGATCTATGCGGGCGATCCGAATTTCGTGCACGACGAGTGGCCGTCACCGACGCAATTCAATCACTGCATTATTGCCATCAAAGTCAGTGACGAAACGCAGGCGGCCACGATCGTGACACATCCGGCGCTGGGACGTCTCCTGATTTTCGATGCGACTGACGAGAACACGCCGATTGGAGACCTGCCGGACCACGAGCAGGGAAGTTGGGCATTAGTGTGCGCGGGCGAAAGCGGCTCGCTGATTCGCGTGCCGATAACACCGGTCGAAAGCAATCTGCTCGACCGCAAGATTGAAGCGCACCTGTCACCGGATGGCTCACTGGCCGCCACGGTCAAGGAAAATGCGAACGGTCGATGGGCGTCCGGTTACCGCGGCGAGTTTCGCAGCTTGGCGCGTCCGGATTATCAGAAAGCGATCGAGCGCTGGATTGCGGCCGGAGCAACGGCCGCAAAGATCAATAGAGTCGAACCGCGCGACGATCGCGATTCCGGCACCTTCAAGTTAGACGTCGACTTCACGGCGCCGTCGTACGGTCAGGTGATGCAGCAGCGTCTCATGATCTTCAAGCCTGCGATTGTCTCGCGCCGGGACGCACTCGACTTGACGGAACCGAAACGAAAACAACCGGTCGTGCTGACGGCCAATGCATATTCAGAGACTTTGCATCTGCAACTTCCTGATGGTTTTGCGGTGGATGAGCTGCCCGATCCGGTCAAGCTAGACGCTTCATTTGGATCGTACACGACTAACTATGAAGTGAAGGGAACCGAGTTGTTGTTCACACGAAAGCTCGTTCAAAAGGCCGGCACCATCCCCGTCGAGCAGTACAATACCGTTCGCAGCTTCTTCGAAAAAATTCGCGCGGCCGAGCAGTCGCCGGTTGTGCTGGCGAAGAAATAGGGGCTACTCGGCGCCCGCCGCCATCGCTTCGGCTTGGAGTTTTTGCTCCAGGGAAGAGCGCCACGCATGTTCGAGTTCCTGCACGGCAGCATTCATCACTTCCTCGCCATCGATTTCGATTCGCAGACGGGTTGAACCAACGGTACCGAGGATTGTGAAAGGCGCGCCGGCGGCCGCCGCAATTCTTTCGACTTCCTCTCGGTCTGATTCCGCGAAAGTGATAACGATGCGCGATGGCGATTCGCTGAAAAGCAGGGAGGCTGGAGACTGGAGGCTTGAGGCTGGGGGCTCCAAACTGATGTCCGCCCCGACGCTATTGCGATTAAGCGAAGAGAAGCAAGATTCCGCCAGGGCCACTGCCAGTCCACCATCCGAGCAGTCGTGTGCCGACTTCAGCAAACCTGCTTCGGCAGCGCGCAGACAAGCGGCTTGCACGGCGAGTTCGAGGTTGAGATCCAGGTGAGGCACATTTGCGCCCTCCCTGACGGTCGGGTTTCCGTTGCGCGCCGTCACCGAGTACTCGCTGAGTGAAAGATCGTTGTGAGTCTCGCCCAACAGCGCGATGACATCGCCTTCAGTTTTGAAACCGGGCTGAATCACGCGCTTCACATCTTCGATCAAACCCACCATGCCAATGACCGGCGTCGGCAAAACGCCGCGGCCCTCAGTTTCGTTGTAGAACGAGACATTCCCGGAAACGACTGGCGTGTTGAAGGCGCGACAGGCTTCGGCCATGCCGTCGATCACTTCTGAAAAAGACCACATCACCTCGGGCCGTTCGGGCGAGGCGAAGTTCAAACAGTTCGTGATGGCAATAGGCCTGGCGCCGACGCAAACAACATTGCGCGCGGCCTCTGCAACGATCAGCTTTGCGGCTTCGCGTGGATTAATAGCGCAGTAACGGCCGTTGCCGTCGAGCGCGATTGCCAAAGCTTTCCGCGTCTCCTTGATACGCACGACCGCAGCGTCTGCGCCCGGCAGCACGACCGTGTTTGTCCGCACCATGTGATCGTATTGCCGATAGACCCATTCTTTGGAAGCCAGATTCGGCGACGCCAAAAGCTTCTTCAACGCTTCGTTGTGATTTTGGTCTTTGGTCTTTGTACTTTGGTCTTTGACGTCATTCGCGGCTTGAGACTTTGGACCTTCGACTTTGGACTTTGGACGATCGTAAATTGGCGCCTCATCCGTCAAAGCTTTGACCGGCACATCGCAAACAACTTCGCCATCGTGCGTCACGCGCATGCGTCCGTCATCGCGCACGTGGCCAATAACTACGGCATCGAGGTCCCACTTCGCGAAAATCTCGACGATCTCCTTTGAGCGGCCTTTATGCGCGACCATCAACATGCGCTCTTGCGATTCCGACAAGAGCATCTCGTACGCGGTCATGCCGGTCTCGCGCTGCGGGACTAATGATAGGTCAATCTCGATGCCGGTTCCGCCGCGCGCGGCCATCTCACACGTTGAGCAGGTTAGCCCCGCGGCGCCCATGTCCTGGATGCCGGCAATCGCCCCGCTACGCATTGCTTCCAGGCACGCTTCCAGCAAAAGCTTTTCGAGGAAGGGATCGCCGACCTGAACAGTGGGACGTTTTTCCAGAGCCTCTTCGTCGAATTCCGCCGAGGCCATCGTCGCGCCGTGAATTCCATCGCGACCGGTTTTCGCGCCGACGTAGAGAACCGGATTGCCAACGCCCGTGGCTTTGCCGAAAAAGATTTGGTCCTTTCGCACCAAGCCGAGCGCGAACGCGTTAACCAGCGGATTCAGTGCATAAGCATCGTCAAATGCGACTTCGCCGCCTACTGTCGGCACGCCGAACGCATTTCCGTAATGCGCGATGCCGGCGACTACGCCGGCGAGCAACGAACGATTGCGACGCCCGTTCTTCGGATCATCCAGCGAACCGAAGCGCAAGCTGTTCAGCGCCGCCACCGGCCGCGCACCCATCGTGAAAATGTCGCGTAAAATCCCACCAACGCCAGTCGCCGCTCCCTGAAACGGCTCAATGAACGAAGGGTGATTGTGCGACTCAATTTTGAACGCCGCACACCAACCGTCGCCGACATCAACGATGCCGGCGTTTTCGCCGGGCGGAACAATGACGCGCTCGCCCTGAGTTGGCAGGCGCTTGAGATGAATGCGCGAAGACTTGTACGAGCAATGCTCGGACCACATAACGGAGAAGACGCCGAGTTCCACGAGGTTCGGCTCGCGTCCGAGCAGTTCTTTTATCCGCGTAAATTCGTCAGGAGTTAGGTTGTGAGCGGTAAGTACTTCAGCGGTGATCATTTTTAGTGATGAGTCATGAGTAATGAGTGATGAGTGAAGGGAAGCCGAGTCTTACTCATCACTCGTTACTCATCACACATCACTGCTTTATTGTCTTATCAATGATGGCGCGCAGTTCTTCAGGTTTGATCTTCCCAAAATGGCGGTAGACGATATTCCCGGTGCGATCATACAAAAAAGTCGCCGGCAGCGCTCCGTCCCAATTCATGTCGACTGCGTGAATCGCCGGTTCTTTGTCAGGAACATTCAGCAGAACCACCGGCATCTTCGCCTTCATCTCTTCAATAAACGAGACTGCCAGCCGTTTGTCCTCGAGTTCGTCGACGGTGACTGAAAGAAAATTCAGACCCTTCGAACGGTAATCGTCGTCGATTTTGACGAGGTCAGGAAACTCTTCGCGGCAACCATCACACCACGTCGCCCAAAAATTCACGAGCAGCGGCCGCGCTTCTTTGGGATCGCGCTGCAAACGCTTCTTCAACCCTTCGAGATCGACAACGGTTATTTCGTAACCCGCAGTCGCCAGCGCGGCATTTTGAAAAGTCTCAGACAATGGCGCTCGAGAGGTTTGCGACTGAGCCGCAATTACTCCGAGCGCCATCGCCAGGACGATTGAAAGTGAGTGACGCAATTTCATCTGCCGCAAGTAATACGTTGCGCTAAAAGCCAGTCGGGCGATCTTAGTAGTCTGCGTGCCCAGCTTACGAAACTCGCTTGATCGTGCACCCGAACGCGGCCCCGCCGGTTTTGGTGACGGCTTTCCCGGCGAGCATTTCGTTTAGCGCGTCTCGTAAATCCTCGGAAGTGACGCCTTCGACCTTTTGCGAGTTGTCGATGCGGCCGTGATAGACAAGCTTCATATTCGCGTCGAGCGCGTACGCTTCCGGCGTGCGCGTGGCGCCCAGCCGATCCGCGATCTTATTACCGTCGTCTTTGAGAATAGTGAACGTTAGGCCTTTTTCCGCGGCGTGCGATTTCACTTCAGACGCCGGCTCAGTGTTGTTCGCATTGATGCCGATGAAGTTGATGCCTTTTGCCTTGTACTCCTGCGCAAGCTTTTCCATGCGCTCGTTGTAAGCGTTAGAAACCGGGCACTTGGTCGCGATAAAGATCACCACCGCGCCTTTCGATCCGGCCAGCGACTTAAGCGAGTGCTCTTTGCCGTCCGCATCCGGCAGTTTGAAATCATCGATGACCGTGCCGATGGTCGGCGGCGCGGGCACATCGTTGTCCGTGCGGCCACTGCCGGCCACCGCGGCCAGCGCAATCACAACCAGAGAAGCAACCAAAAGCGAAACTGCGTACTGCTTTTTCATACGGACTCCTTTCGGGCAGTTGAATTGAAGTCAGAGATTATCAGCCAAAACTTAGACGTGGCAAGCTGCCGGGTAGTTTGCGCGAACCGCAAAGATCACACGGTCGTTTTTCGCATGCTTGACAGAAAAACAATTAGCGTCAGAGCGGTGGTGACGGCTGCGGACAGTAGACAATACTGACAAAAGTGGTGAATGACAAATGCCTGCAAATACAGCAGCCAGAGCGTTGTCAGAAACATCAGGCCGAGCAGGATCTTTAGCAAAAGCTTGACGAGTGGGTAAGCAAATGCCGCAAGAATCGCGAGACTAAAAACCACGAAATACGCAGCCGCGCCGAGAGCCGCCAGGGGTACTGAACCAACCTGGGCGTATGGACTACTTAAGACTTCCGAACAGCCTGAAATGATTGTGCAACGAAGGCTCGCGCCGGTGATGTGTTGGACGGTGAGGTAAATGGCGTCGCCCAGCCCAATGAGCGAGACGAGCGCGGCGATCAAATACGTCCAGGAGAAGGTTGTCGATTTTGGGGTTGAGATCACTGGGCGTTCAGCGCGTCATTGATCATCTTGCGTAACCCCTCAGGTTTCCAGGATTCGCCGGCCGCTTCCTTACCGTTGACGAAAAAGCTGGGCGTCGACTGGACTCCCAGCGCATGCGAGCGTTTGCCGTCCTGGAAAATGCGCGCCGCCACTGCTTCGCCATTCAACTCGCGCATGAATTGATCGGGATTGAGACCCACTTGTTTGGCGTAATCAACGAATATTGCAACCGCAGCGTCCTTGTCCTTGGCTTCGGCCCAGGTCGTTTGATTCTCAAACAGCTTATCGTGCATTGCCCAGAATTTGTCCTCGCCCTGGAGGCCGGCCGCTTCAGCGGCCTGCGCGGCAATAATCGAATACTGATGGTTTGGATAGAGCGGGTTCTCGCGGTAGATGACGCGCAGTCTATCGCCGAAATCAGCTTCCATCTTTTTCAATTCGGCATAGTAAGCACCGCAGGAAGGGCACTGAAAATCGGC
>Ga0207675_100000806_pt1 | contig 31140 bp, 27 predicted proteins | sample KBSSwiS42_FD_184305 | JGI IMG/M metagenome (GOLD analysis project Ga0207675, IMG submission 184305) | Switchgrass rhizosphere microbial communities from Kellogg Biological Station, Michigan, USA - KBS Switchgrass S4-2 (SPAdes) (version 2) | ecosystem: Host-associated > Plants > Roots >...
GAAGCCGCGCTTCGCCAAGGATCCGACATCTTGATCGAGAACACGCGTACCCTGGATGACCTGCGCGCATCCGCGACGCGGGTATGGAACGACTTGAAACGCCGCTCGGCGTCCAACGAAAACGCCGGAAAGGAACCCTGAACGTGGAGCCACAAGAAATACGACGTTCGCTCGAGACGATGCAGGAGCGTCTGGCCGCGCTACGGGGGTACCTTTGACCTGGAGCGCCGCACCGCGCGCATCGATGAGCTGAACGCGGCCATGGGCAAACCGGGGTTCTGGGACAATCCCGATGAGGCCAAAAAAATAGTCGGCGAGCTCAAGATCACGAAGGGTGACGTCGACACGTTCACTGCCCTCGAACGACGCGTCAACGATGCGGGCGACCTGTTCCGCATGGCCCTCGAAGAGGGGGAGAGCGACACCCAGAACGAGATCGCCCAGGAATTGCCAAAGCTCGAGGACGAGCTGGGCCGCTTGGAGCTTCAATCCTTCCTGTCCGGGCCCGAAGATCATCTCGGCGCGGTGGTGTCCATTCATCCCGGGGCCGGAGGCACGGAGAGCCAGGATTGGGCGGAGATGCTGTTTCGCATGTACACGCGCTGGGCGGAGCGCTCCGGGTACACCACGGCGCTACTCGACTATCAAGCGGGGGAAGAAGCGGGACTCAAGGACGCCACCTTCGAAGTGAACGGCGAGTACGCGTTCGGTTACTTGAAAGCCGAAGCGGGCGTGCATCGTCTGGTGCGCATCTCGCCGTTCGATTCGAGCGGACGCCGCCACACCTCCTTTGCCTCGGTCTCCGTGTTTCCTCAAGTCGACGAGACGATCGAGGTCGACATCGACGACAGCGATTTGCGTGTCGACACGTTCCGTTCCTCGGGAGCCGGCGGCCAGCATGTCAACAAGACCGATTCGGCGGTGCGCATCACGCATCTCCCGAGCGGCATTGTCGTGTCGTCACAAAACGAGCGGAGCCAGCATCGCAATCGCGATAACGCGATGAAGATCCTCCGCGCGCGACTCTACCTGCTCAAGCTCGAGGAAGAACGCAAACGCCTGGACAAGCTTTACAGCCAGCAGAAAGAAATCGCCTGGGGGAGCCAGATTCGCTCTTACGTGACCCAGCCCTATACGATGGTCAAGGACCACCGCACCGATCACGAGGAAAGCAACGTGCAGGCGGTGATGGATGGAAAGATCGACCGCTTCATCGACGCGTTTCTGCGTGCCGGTCTCGGAAAATCGGGAACATGAACCCGCACATTCTTCGCGCGTACGACATTCGAGGCCGGGTCGTGGAAGACCTGGACGAGATCACACTCCGCTCGCTAGGGAAAGCGCTGGGAACGCGCGTGCTCGCATCCGGCGGGCGCCGGATCGCGCTGGGCCATGACGTGCGGGAAAGCTCGCCCCGTCTCGCGCGGTGGTTCAGCGACGGCACGCTCTCCACGGGCGTCGATGTGCTCGATCTGGGTCTCGTGCCGACGCCGCTCCTTTACTACGCGGTGCATACCCAAAAGGTCGACGGCGGAGTGCAGATCACGGGTAGCCACAATCCTCCCGAGTACAACGGGATAAAGATCATGCAAGGCAAGGCCATGCTCCACGGCGAAGGGCTGATCGAGCTCGGCCGGCTGGCGGAGGCGGGCCCGTTCAAAACCGGAGGGGGGCGCCACGAGGATCGCGATCTATCCGAACCGTATCTCTCCGAGTTGATGCGGCCGGGAACGTTGTCACGGCCGTTACGCGTGGTGATCGATGCCGCAAACGGTTGTGCGTCGGTGCTCGCGCCGGAGCTCTTTCGCCGCATGGGTGCGGTGGTGGAGCCTCTGTACTGCGAGTATGACGGTCGCTTTCCCAATCACATCGCCGACCCCACGCTTCCGGAAACACTCACGGCCTTGCGCTCGCGGGTGGTCGAGCTGGAAGCGGATCTCGGGATCGCGTTCGATGGCGATGCGGATCGTCTGGGCGTGGTCGACGACACGGGGCGCATCGTGTGGGGCGATCAAATTCTGACTCTCTTCGCGCGCGAGATGCTGGCTACGTATCCCGGCGCCTCGGTGCTCTTCGAAGTGAAATGCTCTCGCGGGGTGGCCGAGGATGTCACCGCGCATGGCGGCGTGCCGGTGATGACTGCCACCGGTCACTCCCGCATCAAGGCGCGCATGGCCGAGCTGGGCGCGCCGTTGGCGGGTGAGATGTCCGGACATTTCTTCTTCAGGGACTGGTACGGAATCGACGACGCCACCTACGCCGCATCGCGACTAGTGCGGTGGCTCGACCGCACCAAACGCCCCCTCTCCCAATGGGTGGATACCCTTCCGTCCTACGCGGCGACGCCGGAAATTCGCGTGCCCTGTCCCGACGACCGGAAGTTCGAGGTTGTGGGACGGCTTCGCGAGCGCTACCGCAGTAAATATCCGGTGGTGGACATCGATGGTGCGCGGATCGAGTTCGAAACCGGTTGGGGACTCGTGCGGGCGTCCAACACCGAGCCCGTGATCGTTCTGCGCGCCGAGGGGCGCACGGAATGTGAGCGGGACACGATTCTTGCCGACTTGAAGCACGCGTTGGCCGACTTGAACCCTGCGTGATCCAACCGCGTCCATCCGGGTTCAAACGCCCGCCGGGTCGCGTGCTTCCCGTTTCGTTTTATGAGCGGCCTACGCTCGAAGTTGCCCCGGAGTTACTGGGCTGTCTTCTTTGCCGCCGCGAAACGGACGGCACCTACACGACGGGCCGCATCGTGGAGACGGAGGCCTACATCGGCGAAACCGATCCGGCCTGTCATGCCGCGGCCGGGCGCACCCCGCGCACGCGCGTCCTGTACGGTCCGCCCGGCCGTTCTTACGTTTATTTCACGTATGGAATGCATTACTGCTTCAATGTGGTGACCGAGCCGGAAGGCCGACCCGCCGCGGTGCTGGTGCGCGCGCTCCATCCTGTCTCGGGTCTGGATCGCATGCGGGCTCGGCGGGGGGAGAGGCAAGGTCCCGAGCTGACCCAAGGGCCCGCGCGACTCTGTGAGGCCATGGCTATCGATCTGGATTTGAACGACGTCTCGCTTGCCGGGCCGGTGCTGAGCGTGCGCAGCGATGGAACCGGCGTGTCCAACATCGCCTCTGGACCTCGCATCGGCATCCGAGTGGCCACCGACCGGCCCTGGCGGTTCTGGGTGGAGGGCGATCCGTTCGTGAGTCGGAGCCGCGCACCCGCCCCAAGGCGTCGACGCGGTTGACAGGCAGGCAGGTCAGGGACTACCTTCTTTCACCACATTTGCGGGCTTGCGCGCTCCCCCCTTCCGGTTAACAACGACACCCATCGAAGGAACCTTCATGCAGAGAGCTCGTCCACTGTGCGTGGTGGCGTTCGGCGCCCTACTGCTCGAAATGGCCGCAGGCTGTTCGAGCGTGGATCAGCTCCCTGATCCCAATCCTCCGTCTGAAACACTTGTCGTAGCGTACGGAGATCCGGGAGCGACTCTTGATCCGTGTGATGACGAGTTGCCGATGATCGACGGCACCGCGACAGACGTGGAATGGAATTCTGCGCAACCCATTCTCGTGCACATGACGGGCGTGGATGGTTCAGGCGGCGGCGAGTACTTCCTCGAGATGCGGGCAGTCTGGACAGATGAAAGCCGCCTGGGCGGCACCGACCGCATTTATTTCCTGGTTCGCTATCCCGACAACGATCAAAACAACGCTCCCGATTTGCTGGCCTACATACATCCCGCGGGAACCGAGTTGTGCGACAACGGCGAAATCGTCGGCGGAACACGCTATTGTCCCAGCATCATCCCGCGCGTCGGCCGGGTTGAAATTCCCACCCAATGCGACAGCTTGCTCACCACCAACGCGAGCTGGACGCGCCTCAACGAGGATGGCCGTGAAGACCAAGTATTTTTCTATTTGACCCAGGTGGCTTCGCCCGAAACGCCCTCGTCTTTGATTGCCCTCAATCGCATCGTTCTCGGGAAGCTTGGACCCAAGCTTCCGGCGGACAACAGCGTCGGCTCGGCGGGGAACAGCGACACCGATGTGTGGGCATGGCGGGCGGGCCGCACCAACCTGCACCCGGTGCCTCAATTTGCGGATTGGGGAACCCTGTCACCTCCCGACAAACCCATTCCGGACCCGGCGTTCTCCCGCTTCACCATCACGACCGGATTCTGCGAGGACCTCTGGGTGAGCGGCGGAACGTTGCGTGACGACGCCGGACTCACGCCGTTTCTTCCCAATTTTGGAACCACGCACCCCGAATCCGGTCAGCCACGGTTCAACGAAGCGACCGGAGAGACGATGGACACCGTTCCCGTCTTCTTGACGCAATGCCCGCCGCCCGGACGCGATCCCTCCGACGAGGAGTTGGCGAACCAGAACGGAGGTTTGCCGAAAGACTTGGCTTTGTGGCGTCCCTCGGCCTCACAGTTCAACCGCTTCGGCTGTGACTCACTGGCGTGCTCGCGCCCCGGTGCTAAACCGCCCAAGTGGAGCAAGAGTCCCTTGCCCCAAGTCCCGACCACTCTCCTCAATTTCGACTTCATTCAAGGCTGGGCATTGCGCGTTCCCCAAGCGGTGGGTGGACCGATCAGCGGGCGTGACGTACGGGCTCGCGGCGCCTACGGCTTGAGCCAGGACAAGGGATTCGGGACGTGGACGCTCGAAGTCATGCGCGATCTCGATACGCATCAAACCGACGATCTGGCCATCCATCCCGGCGCGTCCGGGGAGTACCGCATGGTGATCGGTGTGCTCGATGCTTCCGGAAAAGTGGGAAGCGGTTCCACCGAGATCCGGCTCAAGTTCGAGGCTCCAACGGCCAAACCGAGGACGGATCCCCGATGCTGATCTCACGGCAGTTCGCCTTGCCCTGTGCGTTTCTACTCGCCGTTCTGGTGCTTGGCTTGAATTCTCCTGCCGGAGCGCAGCTTGCCTCGGAACGGTTGGCTCGTTTCCCGACGCCGCTCAACGCCGGTACCGGACGCGTTCGGCTGAGTGGCATGGGCGGATTCGAAATCGCGGTGTCGGATGAAAACAACGAGATCAATTTGCTGGACTACTCGGGAAATCCGGCCGGATTTTCCGAAGATCGCGATTCATGGACCATCGACGTGCGGTTCAGCCACTCCGAATTCAGCGAAGGCACCACGTCTCCGGCCTCGAACGACGTGAAGGTGAACGACGGCGCGTTCATCCTCGGATATCACATGCCGCATCGCTATGGTTTCGGCGGCAAGCTCGATTACGCCGAGGCCAAAACGCTCGATGTGTTCAGCACGTCCAACTCGTACAACCTGGTCGGCCTGGAGCTGGTGACCAATTACTACTTGATGAAGAAGCTGAGCTTGGGTGTCCAAGGCGGATACTCGAGCGAGAAGCAGGATCTGTCGACGTCACAGTTCTACTCGATCGAGCATGAAGGTCACGAACCGCACATCGGTGGGGGAGCAGCCTACGACGTGGCTCCGGGAATAACGCTGGGTGCTCGCGTCGACGCGTTTCCCTCCAAGATCGACGGCACGAGCGCAAGCTCCACGCACCATGACGACTTCAGCTGGGACCGTCCTTCGAGCGACTGGTCCGCGCACGGATTCGTGAATCGTGGGCGCCTGGATTTGGGGGTGGACTACGATCGGCTGAAAGTGGAAGGCAAGGAATCGGTGCGGCTCAGCTGGTCGGAGCGGTTCCTCTATAACCCCACTCCCAACGATTACATTCGCGAGGCCGACACCTTTTCCGAAGACCGGAGCACGAAGACGTTCCGTACCCGGGCGTTGCTCCACGTCATTCCCGGCCGGTTGAACGTGGCCGCCGCGTTCGGGAAGGTCGACGGTGATTTCAAGGTGATCACGAACCCCAACACGCTCGGATCGCTGGACAAGAGTGACGCGACCCTTTCGACAACGGAAGTCCTGGGCGGCGGTTCGTACACCTTGCTTGACGACCGGCTCATGCTCGCCGGCGAGGTGAAGGTGGGTTCCTCGGACTTCGATAACGTCGCCGAGAACAGCGCGCGAAAGCTGGGCCAGGATTCCTTCGTGTTTCGCGCCGGTGGCGAGTTCATGGTCAGCGAGAAGCTGGCCGCGCGGGCCGGCCTCGTGCGCGACCACGAAAAGCTGACCACGACGGACTACGACCAGGACGGGATCGCGAGCATGCCTCCGGCCGAGAACGGAAGTTTCAATGCCTGGCGGTTGGCGACCGGGCTGGGCATCATCCCTTGGGGCGCGATCTGGCAGCTGGATCTGGCCTACGACGTCACGCTGCATTCGGACCAAAGCGAAGACCAGTCCCATTTCGCGGCCTACATCCGGTATCTCTTCTAGGGCTCGGCGGCAATTTGGGGGATCGTCCTAGCCCCAAACGGCAGTTCAGGTTTGGGCTAAGTGTTGACAGAGCCCTGGCCGAAGGTTAAATTGATTGCAGGAAATTCCCCTCTACGTCGCCCGGTGGTGCTGCGGCGGCGGATAACTGCCTCGAGATCTCGCTCCTTCTTTCTTCGGGCTTTTGGACGCTCGATTCGGTTGAGCCTTTGGAAGCTCGATTCGTTGACTCAATCTGAGGCTGGGCTTATAGTTGCGCGGTCCAAGCGATGCGCTCAGATGGTCGGGTGAAAGGAGACAGAGCGGGTATGCGGCCCCTAAGACTTAGCATTCTGCTCGTTGCGTTCATCGTGGGTTTTGCCGGCCCCGCGCTGGCTCAAGGCATCGGATCGATCACTGGGATCGTGACCGATGATTCCAGCAAGCCGCTCAGCTTCGTAAATGTCAGCGTGCTCGACCCGCAGGGCAAAACAATCACGGGCGCGATGTCCGACGCGAATGGACGATTCACCGTCCGCAACGTTCCGCCCGGCGAGTACAAGGTGCGGGCGTCGGCGATGGGTTATACATCCCAGGAACGTTCGGTCACCGTAGCGTCGGGTCAAACCGTTTCCACCAGCTTTTCGCTTAAGGAAACGGTGGTCAAAGAGCTCGACAAAGTGACCGTGCGCGCGGACAAAGTGCAGATCCAAAAAGACCGGTCCTCCACGCGCCACACGATTTCCAGTGAAGATTTGGAACGCCTGCCGGTGGACAGCTTTCAAGATGCCGTTGCGCTTCAGGCCGGTGTGGTGCAACAGGCCGGCCAGCTGCATTTCCGTGGTGGCCGTGGTGACGAGGTCCAGTACCAGGTGGACGGCATTCCGGTGAATGATCCCTTCGGCGGCGGCGGCATCAACGTGGCCACCGTTTCAGTGAACGATTCGGAACAGCTTCTGGGCGGCATGGATGCGGAGTACGGGAACGCGCAGTCGGGGATCATCAACATCATGACCCACGAAGGCGGGGACAAGTTCGCCGGCGAAATCACGTACATGACCGACGACTACGGCGCACCCGACAAGACGTACAACAATTACGACCGCGTTTCGGTAGGCTTGGGCGGACCGCTGCCATTCAAGAACCTGACCTACTACGTCTCCGGGGAAGGTACGTGGAGCGATACGTACCTTGCCACAAGTGAAGTGCGTGAACGTCACACGATCCTCGATTTCATTTCCGTGGGCCCACGGCAGTCCAACGAGCTCAACTACCAGGGGAAATTGGCTTGGAAGCCCGGCCCCAACTACAAACTGACTCTCGAGGTGCTCAGAGACAAGCAAATCTACGACACCTACGAACATCCTTGGAGCCGGGTGGGCTACGTCGAGACGAAAGTCGACACGGTCGCGGATTCGGGCGAAATCATCACGAGGTACGGCCGGTTCAGCGAGCGGCAAGAGGGACCGAACTGGGTGTACTACAACGCGCCCGAGCACACGCCCAACTACACCAACGAGTCGAAGATCTACAAGGCGGTGTGGAGCCAGACCCTAAGCCAGGGGACCTTCTACACTTTCAAGCTGAGCAAGAGCCACAACCAGTTCTTGTCGTCGGTGCGGGATCTCCTGCCCTGGGAGTATGAAGGGCGTTACCCCGATCAGTGGCGTGATCGCATCAACTTCCAGCTGAGCCCGTACTACGCGACCAATGGTGACGTACCGACGTACTCGCAACAGCAAACGGACGTGTGGACGTTCAAAACGGATTGGACGAGCCAGCTGGGTCCGCACAAATTCAAGTCGGGGTTGGAGTATCGCTACAACGATCTGCAGAACTTCCAGGTGAACTATCCGGAGCGCGTGAACTCGAACGGGGAGTTCGGTCTCTTCCGGAGCCAGTTCCACTACTACAACCCGGAAGGTTCGTTCTACGCGCAGGATCGCTGGGAGCATGAGGGCATGGTGTTGAACGCCGGGTTGCGCTATGACCTGTTCTCGGTCGGCAATCAAATCACGGCGTCGGAAGTGGAGAACCGGGTGCGGAGCCAGTGGAGTCCCCGGGTCGGCATCGCGTATCCCATCTCCGACCGCGACGTGTTCTCGTTCCACTACGGACGGTTCAGCCAAGTTCCCGACCGCCGGGCGATCTTCGAGGGCCGTGGTGCGGCGGTGGACGTGCGCGGTAATCCGAACCTCGAAAATGAAACCACCGTGTCCTACCAGGCCTCGCTGCAGCACATGTTCGCCGAAGACGTGTTCGGCCAGTTCAGCTTGTACTTCAAGGACATCTTCGGTCTTCTGTCGGTGCAGCAGGTGCGCTCGGGCGATAGCCCCAACTTGGTCGACCAGTGGACGAACAAGGATTATGCGTCGGCGCGCGGCTTCGAGGTGAGCATCAAGAAGCGCTTTACCCGTAACTTCTCGGCCGACCTGTCCTACACCTACGGCGTCGCGACCGGCGTGGCTTCGGATCCCAACATCCAGCAGCAACTGAATTTCCTGTACCTTCCGATCTCGGAGCAGCCGCTCGATTGGGATCAGCGGCACACCATCAACGCCTCCACCACCGTGGCCAAGCCGGGTAACTGGCAGGCGACCATGATCTGGTCCTTTGGCACCGGGTTGCCGTACACGCCCTGGAACCGCGATCAACGTCAAGCCGACCCGCTCCTCACGAATTCGCGCCGGCTCCCCTCGACGTCAACGCTCACTCTCCAGGCTGAAAAGCACTACAAGATCTGGGGCCAGCAGGTGGAGTTCTTCCTCCGCGGCAATAACGTACTGGACGCGCATACGATCGTGGACCTCTCGCCCAACGATTTTCCCCCTCCGCCGCAGTTCAATAACCTCAACTACCAGATCTACTACACCGAGACCGGCCGGGCCGGCGGGGCGTATCTGGGTGAGGACTTGAATGAGGACGGCATCCAGGACTGGGTTGCCCTCAACGATCCGCGTGTCTACGGCGAAGGCCGAAGCGTGCGCATCGGGGCCACGGTCAAGTTCTGAACCGGCTTAGCAGATTCACACCAGTTGACGGGCGAGACGAGGAGACAGAGCGCGCAATGAAATGGATCAGTCCGGCCGCGCGGGCCGGTCTCGTCACGGTGACCTGTGCGCTTTTCGGATCCGCTGAGGCGGTCCGTGCTCATTCCGACAACTTCCAACCGCCGCAATCGTTGGGTCGCGGCCCCGATCCCATCTATGCGCTTCGGGATCCGTACCTGTTCACCCACAACGTGGGATTGCTCACCTTGCAGATCACCAACGTGGGCATCATCGGCAACCCGTTCATCGACGATTTCTCGGCCGGATGGCGGGGGGGTGAGTACTTGTTCTACTCGGGGCTCTGGATCGGCGCCATCGGCTCGGATTCGGAAACGCACGTGTCAACCGCGTCTCCATTCGAGCTGCGTCCCGAGCAGGGACCGGCCTGGACCGTCTATGAATCCTACGAAGGCCAGTCGTCCGGTGTCCGCATGGGACTATTGGGACCCTCGGCCGCAAATGATGACGGTGACGGCCAGATCAACGAAGACTTTCAGAATGGACTCGACGACGATCAAGACGGGCGCGTCGATGAAGACTATGAAGCGATCGGGCAGCAGATGTTCTCCTGCATGTACAAGGACGACACTGCGGAAGCCGTCAACCAGATCTCCGATCACTTCCCACTCAACGTCCTGGTGCGGCAGCGGTCCTTTCAGTGGTCCACGTCGGGGCTCAACGAGTTCGTTGGGTTCGATTTCGAGATCGTGAACATCGGCGACCAGCGCCTGAAGCAAATTTATCTTGGCTTCTTCTCGGATACCGACGCCGGGCCGAAAACGGCGGACAGCTACTGGACCGACGATCTGGTCGGTTGGGCGCACATCGACACTACGATCGTCGATCGCAACAAGCCTCCCGCGTGCCAGCGGATCCATCTCAAGATGGACGCCGCCTACATGTGGGACGCTCCGGACAATGGTACGTCGGTGCGCGGCGGCGACGTGCCGGGCGTGTTCGGGAGCCTCTTTTTGGGTCACACCACCGACGACACCGGTCTTCGCGCTCCTCAGAGCGTGGGCCTTACCACGGTGGCCTGGTTCAGCGCTTCGGGCCAGAACACGGACCCGCAAAATGACGACGAGCGCTATCAACTGATCGCCGCCGGTACCAAACCCAACAAGCCCGCCAACAAGCCTGACGACTATCGTTACGTGATCGCCGCCGGTCCGTTCGCGTCACTCAATCCCGGTGAATCGCTGGTGTTTCAGACCGCCTATGTGATCGGCGAGCGCCAGGCCGGATTTCGCGCCAACGCCGTCAACGCGCAGCGCGTATACAAGGGACAGTTCCTGGACGTGGACGAGAATCCGAATACGGGCGTGGACGGAAAAGAGCGGTGCTTGCAAGTGCTCGAGCCCGGCACGGAAATCGTTTGGGACGACCCGTGCGACACGCTCAACACGACCGTCCACTATCGCTATCCCACACCATCCTGCGATTCGGATGCGGCGCATTATGTGGACGCGGACTGCGACGCGTGCAGCGGCATCAACGGCGAAGAAACACTCATTCACTGGGTGGGGACGACCGCTCCCGCCCCGCCCGGCGCGAATACCGACCCCGGGGTCCGGCAGGAGCTCGAGGATCAACCCGAGTTCAGCGCCGTGCAGGACCCGGCCGGGGACCGCAAGGTCGTCCTGGAGTGGGATAATGGCTCGGAGCTCAGCGTCGATCCGATCACGGGGCAAAAACTGTTCACCGGGTATCGCATCTGGCGGGTAGATAACTGGCAACGGCCCGAAGGCGCGATCGGCCCCACCAACGACGAGTGGATGAAGATCGCCGAGTTCCGAAACGACGATCTCGCCGAGGCGAACTCGGAAGGCGCCATCCCCCTGAACGTGGTTTACCCCGAGGGGCCTACCGTGCGCACGGTGCAGTCCACGGGGATCGCGCGGGACGGGACGCCCATCTATCCGATCGGGCGCTACCGGTTCGACGATACGAGCGGCATCATCAACGGGAAGGTCTACTTCTATGCCGTGACGGCGTTTGGAACGACCCGCGTCCGGAATCCGATCACGAACAAAGAAGAGGTCGTGGAGCTGTCCGGGCTTCCCTCGGCGGTGGAGGCGGAGTCCGTGGTGCCCCGGTGGGACGCCACCCAAGGGTGCCAGAGCGTAAAGGTCGTGCCCAACCCGTATCGGGGCCGGGCGGACTGGGACCTCATTCCCAGCGAACAAGATCCAACGGGGAGCCGGATTGCCTTCCGCAACCTCCCCCGGGACATGGCGACGATCAAGATCTTCACCCTCTCCGGGGACCTCGTCCAGGAGGCGGTCCACGACGGCCGGGGCGGGGACGGAACGTATTTCTGGAACATGATCACTCGAAACGGGCAAAATGTAACGAGCGGCATCTATCTTTATACCGTGGAGACGGGCACGGGGGATATGTGTCGGGGCAGGTTCGTCATCATCCGCTGAAGCGGAAACTCAGGGATGAAGGACGGAAGGAGGTCAAGGTGAGACGGCGGATTTCAGCACTCGTTTTTCTCGGCCTTTTTCTCGCGGCCGTGGTGCCGGTGGTCGAGGGAGCCGAGTTCTTCGAAAAAGTCGGCACCTTCGACGGCCAGTTCTTGAAGATTCCGATCGGAGCACGCGCCACCGCGATGGGGGGATCCTTCGTCGCCGTGGCCGACGACGCTTCGGCGGTGTTCTGGAACCCCGCCGGAATTGCGCGCTTCTCGGGCAACATCGTGGCCGTTCACCACGTCGAATGGGTGGCGGACATCAACTTGACCCAGGCAACCTACATCTTCCACCTGGGCTTCTTGCCGGGCATGCTCGCCCTGAACGCGCGGTCGCTGTACATGTCGGACATGGACCGTACGACGGTCTATCACCCCGATGGTGACGGCACCAAGTTCGACGCGGGCTATTCCTCGTTCGGACTCACCTATGCGCGATCCTTGACCGACAAGTTCTCGCTCGGCGTGACGGCGAGCGTGATTCACGCGGGTCTCGACGACTTGTCCTCGAACGCGATCTCGTTCGACATCGGAACGCTCTACGACACCGGTTTCCGCTCGCTCAAAGTGGGCATGGAAATCGCAAACATGGGCACGGAGCTGAGCTACATCGACGAGTCTCGCGCGAGCAAGCTTCCCATTTTGTTCCGCGTCGGCGCGGCCATGGATCTCGTGCAGAAGGCGGACAACCGGGTCATGATCACCGGCGAGTTCAGCCATCCGCCGGATAACAAAGAGCGGTTGAACGCGGGGGCGGAATACGCGTTCAAGAACTTCTTCTTCCTGCGCGGCGGGTACAACTTCGGCTATGACATCGAATCGTTCTCGGCCGGAGCGGGCGTCAACTTCCCAACTTCTCTGTCTTCGGAGACGCACTTCGATTACTCGTATACAGACCTCTCGGATCTCTCGGGAGCGCATCGGTTCTCGCTGGAGATCCATTTCTAGCCGGACCGCCTCGCGGGCGGTAACGCGTTTGAGAGGGGCGAGCCGGTTGGCCGCCCCTTTCCTCTATGGTGGCCCACGGACTCTGGGCTGGCTCGTACTGCTCGCCGGGTTGGGGTTCACGGGCCCCGCGCTCGCCCGCGAATTCCCGGTCGCTTCCACGGGGGACATCTGGTTTCAGGCGGATCACGCCGGGTTCAAGGATCCCGATGGAAAGGTGATCGAGGAATACTATTTCCGCATCGTCAACAACCAGATCGCCTTCGAGGCCGATGACGACGACAGCACGTATCGCGGCCGGCTCTTCGTCTCCCTGCAATTCAAAGACAAGGATGACAACAACGTCGCTAAGGCGGGTCACGATTTCACGTTTGCGGTGATTGGGGAAAAAATAGCCGAATCACCGGACGATGCCCAGATGCTGGTCATCCGTGAACCGCTACACCCGAAAGCGGTTTCGGTCGAGATCAAGGTGGAAGACATGAAAGCCCGTAAGCGCGGGCTCTTGTATCTCGTCACCGGAAAGCGAAAGAACGGACAAGCGGAGGCATCGATTCCGCCGCCACCCTTCGTGGGAAAACAATTCGGTCTCTCCGATCTTCAGTTCGCCTGGGAAGTGGTGAAGGGCGTTTCGAACGGCTCGTTCCAGAAGAACGGCCTCGAGGTGATCCCCAATCCGCAGCGAAGCTATGGGTTGCTTCAGCCGCGGCTCACCGCGTACTACGAGGTCTACGACCACCGCCAAAACGCGTCCGACTCCACCACCTACGTGGTGCGTCACGAGATCGTGGACTCGGGCGGCAACGTGCTGCACACGAATCCGGATACGGTGGGCGCGGTAGGGGCGGAGTGGATCAAGGTCGTGCGGTTCGATCTGGCCAAGCTTCCCACCGGGCAGTTTCACATGCGCGCCATCGTGACCCATCCCGCTACCGGGGATTCGGCGGTCGCGGAACGAACGTTCAGCTTGCTCTGGAAGACGGATCTCTGGGAGCGCACCGAGCAGGATATTCTCGACGAGGCGAGAGTGCTCTTCCGCGAGGACGAGTTCGATCGCTTCAAGTCCATGTCTCCGGGAGACCGGGCGACGTACATCGATGATTTCTGGTCGCAACAGGATCCAACCCCGGGGGCGGCCCGGAACGAGCTAAGAGAAGAGTTCCTGCGCCGGGTGGGTTACGCCAATCGCGAGTATCAGGAGAATGGGCGGAAGGGGATGCTCACCGACCGTGGACGTATCTACATTCGATTCGGCGAGCCGGACGAAATCGAGCGCCAGGTGATGCCCATCGAAGGGGATGACCTTCAGCAATACGTCCCCGGACTCACCCAGCAGGATCCTTCGGGTAAGTTCCTCGAAAACGAGCATCGGCCGTTCGAGATCTGGTCCTACACCCAGCAGGGTCAACCCTTGTTTCCCGAGCGCGAGAAGTCCACCACGGTGACCGGACTACAGTTCGTGTTCGTGGACGAGACCGGGGTGGGGCATTATGTTCTGCAGTACTCTTCCGACTTCATCGGTTACTAGACGTTTCAAGCCGTAACTACGGCAAATTCCGGAACTTGACACTAGGGTCAAGGCCTTCTTAGCCTTCGTACGCTTGGTCCATCCGATTGCCTCGGGGGCGGGTCCGGCGCGGAGCCGGCGCTTTGGGTGGGGTCCTCGGACGTGCCGGAAGGGAGCGTTCCATGCGTGTCGCCATCAATGGGTTTGGTCGCATCGGCCGGTTGGTGTTGAGAGCCGCCGAAAAGGACTCGCGGATCGAGGTCGTGGCCGTCAACGACATCACCGACGCCGCGACTCTCGCCCACTTGCTCAAGTACGACTCGGTGCACGGTATTTTTGGCACGCCGGTCTCGGCCGAAGATGGCGCACTGGTGGTGGGTAACCGGCGCGTGCGGGCGCTGGCGGAAAAGGATCCCAAGAACCTGCCCTGGCGCGAGATGGAAGTCGACGTCGTCGTCGAGTCCACCGGGCTCTTCACCAATCGCGATAAAGCAGCGTTGCATCTGGAAGCCGGCGCCAAGCGCGTCATCATCAGCGCGCCGTCCAAAGACGCCGACGTCACCATTGCCCTCGGTGTGAACCAAGAGGCGTATGATCCCGCTCGTCATCATGTGATCTCGAACGCATCCTGCACCACGAACTGTCTCGCTCCCGTGGTCAAAGTCGTGCACGATCACTGGCGGGTAAAGCGCGGCTGGATGACTACCATTCACGCGTACACCAACGACCAGCGCATTCTCGATTTGCCGCACAAGGATTTGCGTCGCGCGCGCGCGGCGGCCATCAACCAGATCCCCACCACCACCGGCGCGGCCAAGGCGATCGGCCTAGTCATTCCCGAGCTCAAGGGCAAGCTCGACGGCATCTCGATGCGGGTGCCCGTGCCCAACGGCTCCATCGTCGACCTCGTCGCCGAAACGGAAAAGAACGCGACCAAAGACGAGCTCAACGCAGCGTTTCGTGAGGCGGCGAATGGACCGCTTCGCGGCATCCTTGAATACAGCGAGGACGATCTGGTGTCGAGCGACATCGTCGGAAACCCACATTCGAGTATCGTCGACGGCAAGCTCACCGCGGTCATGGACGGCAACTTGATCAAAGTGCTGGCCTGGTACGACAACGAGTGGGGCTTCTCGAATCGCGTGATCGAGCTCATCCATCTCATCGGAAAGAAATGAGGATGCGAAAGCTCACCCTTGATGACGTGCGCCCGAAAGGGCAGCGCGTTCTGGTGCGGGTGGATTTCAACGTCCCCATGAAGGACGGCGAGATCACCGACGACTCGCGCATCGTCGCCTCCTTGCCCACCCTGGAGCGCCTCGTGCGCGATCGCGCCCGCGTCATCCTCATGTCCCACCTGGGCCGGCCCAAAGGCGCCGTCGATCCGAAGTACACGCTGGAGCCGGTAGCGCGACGGTTGGCCAAGCTCATGGGCCGGGAGATCCGGTTCATCGACGAGTGCGTGGGCGCCCTGGCGTTGCACGCGAGTGAAACGTTGACGGATGGGGACATTCTTCTCCTCGAGAACCTGCGGTTTCATAGCGAAGAAGAAGCCAACGACCCGATCTTCTCCCGCCAGCTCGCCCAGCTGGGAAACCTGTACGTGAACGATGCGTTCGGCACCGCACACCGTGCCCATGCCTCGACGGTCGGGGTGACCAAGTTTTTCCAGCAAGCCGCGGCCGGCCCGCTCATGGAGAAGGAGCTCAAGTTTTTGAACCTTGCTCTGGAGCATCCCGAGCATCCGTTCGTGGCCGTGCTTGGCGGCGCGAAGATTTCCGGGAAGATCGACGTCATTCAGAACTTGCTCGAACGCGTCGATCGCATTCTGGTCGGCGGAGCGATGGTGTACACCTTCTACAAGGCGCGTGGAACATCGGTGGGCGAATCGTTGGTGGAACCGGACCGCCGGGAGATGGCGGCGGCGACGTTGCAGGCGGCCGAGGAAGCGAGTGTGGAGCTTTGCCTTCCCATCGATTCGATCATCTCCACGGCTGCGGACGGATCCGAAGAAGCACGGAGCACGCAGGGAGCCGACATTCCCGCCGGATGGATGGGCGTGGATCTGGGACCTAAATCCATTCAGCTCTTCGAGCAAAAGCTCGCCGATGCCCGCACGGTGGTGTGGAACGGGCCCATGGGCATCTTCGAAGTGCCGGCGTTTGCCGGCGGTACCGACGCGATCGCTAAAGCGGTGGCCCAGGTGACCAAGCGCGGCGGAACGACCATCGTGGGTGGGGGAGACTCGGTAGCGGCGATCAACCGGCTGGGATTCGACGAGGACGATTTTTCTCATGTATCCACCGGAGGCGGGGCATTCCTGGAATTTCTGGAAGGCAAAGAGCTGCCTGGTGTCGCGGCCCTAACCGATAAAGCCTAAACACGTATGCGACGACCCCTCGTGGCCGGCAACGCGAAGATGCATCTCGATCGTGCATCCTTGCACGCGCTCTTGGGAGACATCCGTTCCGCATTGGAGCGAGAGCCGGCTCGCGCCGACGTAGCGTACTGCCCGCCTTACACGCTCCTCGATGCGGCGCACGCGGTGCTCGACGGTTCTTCGGTGGCCTTGGGTGCGCAGGATGTGCACTGGCAAACTAGCGGCGCGTTCACGGGAGAGGTGTCGGCGCCGATGCTCGCCGAGGCTGGTTGCCGGTATGTGATCGTCGGTCATTCCGAACGCCGTCATCAGCTGGGTGAAACCGATTTGATGATCGGTGCCAAAGCACGGGCCGCGGTGGGAGCGGGTCTCATTCCAATTTTCTGCATCGGGGAAACCGAAGCGGAACGTGACTCGGGGCAAACGAACGTCGTTCTCGCCGGACAAATAGGGCGCGCACTCGCGGGTGCGGGGTCGATATTCACTGCCGATCGGCTCGTCGTCGCCTACGAACCGGTGTGGGCGATCGGGACCGGGAGATCGGCTACGGTGAGTCAGGTGGGTGAAGCGCATGCGTGGGTCCGGGCCGAGGTTGGCTTGGCGCTGGGGAAGGAAACCGCGGACGCCGTGCGCATTCTCTATGGCGGGAGCGTGAAGCCGGAGAACGCAGCCGAGCTCCTCGCTTGTCCGGGCGTGGACGGGGCGCTGGTGGGCGGCGCCTCGCTGGAGAGTAAGAGCTTTCTTGGGATCGTTCGCGCCACGCCCGTCCGATAAGCCGGTGCAGGCGTTGACGCTCCCCGGAGAGGCTGCTAGACTACTCGGTCCTTTAACCTTAGAACGCTTGTTTCGCGGGAGCGTCCGTTGATCTACGGGTTGGTCCTTGGCATTCATCTTCTCATTTGCATTTTCCTCGTCCTGGTCGTGCTCTTGCAGGCCGGGAAGGGAGGCGGCCTCGCCGGCGCGTTCGGTGTCGCGGGCGGCGCTGCGCAAAGCCTGTTCGGTGGCCGTGGCGCGGCCACGTTTCTAGGCAAGGCGACCACCGTGTTGGGTATTTCCTTCATGGTGAGTTCGTTGCTTCTGGCCCTCATGTCCGGCCACGGCAGCGCACCAAAGAGCGTGTTGCGAGGACTCTCGGAAGAGCCGGGCTCCACGCCGCCCCCGGCCACGTCGGAGCCGCTCACGATGCCGGGCTCTGAGCCGCAAGCGCCGCTGGGGCCGGGGAGCACGAACCCGGTTCAGTCTCCGCCGCCTCCGGGTGCTCCGGCCAATCAAACGCCGGCGACACCGGGGCAACAGACTCCCGGTCAGCAGACGCCGAAAGGTCCCTAATCGTGAGACCGTGTCGGTGAGCGACACGGGACTGCAACAGATCGCCTTCATGCGGAAGTGGCGGAACTGGCAGACGCGCAAGGTTGAGGGCCTTGTGGGAGCAATCCTGTAGGGGTTCAAGTCCCCTCTTCCGCACCATGTTCATCTCAAATGAAGCCCGGGACTCAAACGGTCCCGGGCGATTTATTTGGAGCCCGGTTCTCGTCGCGCTTCTCGTTCTGCAAAGCGCCCTCATTCTTGGACTCTCCGCGGAGCATCGCCACGCCCTGATCGACGATGCGTTCATCTCGTTCCGGTACGCGGACCGCTGGGCGCACGGACACGGATGGACGTGGAACGAGGGGTCACCCGTAGAGGGCTTCTCGAATCCGCTCTGGACCTATGTCCTGGGCTTTCTGGATCGCTGGGCGCACATTCGGCCCCATCGCGCGGCGCTGCCACTGGGGTGGGTTCTTGCGTTGGCAACCACGCTTCTCGTGTGGTGCACCCTCGTCCGGCGAAACGTATCCGCGCGCGTTCGTTGGGTTGCGGCGGCAGCACTGGCCCTCGACGTTGGTTTTGGAGTGTGGGCAGGCTCGGGTCTCGAAACATCGATGGCCGCGTTGTGCATTGCGCTTTTGTCCTTTCAATCGTCGCGTCCGCTCCGCGGAGGTTGGGACGGAGTGGCGTTGGGTCTCGTCGCTTGCCTCGTCACGCTCCTTCGACCGGAAGCATTGTTTTGGGCGGCGTGGGTAGGTATCTGGCTGGTTTGGGGAGCGTGGCTGCCCGGCCGTGTTCTGGCCGGGTTTCTCTTAGGTTGGAGCCCCGCCGTCCTCGTGTTCGTGTACCGGCGCGTCGTCACGGGCAGCGTGTTGCCGAACACGTTCTTCGCCAAGCTCGAGCCGTCCACTCTAGGCTGGGGAGTTGGGCTAGGCCAGCTCGGAGGATGGATGCTCGCCCATGCGGCCTGGATTTTGATGGTTCTCGGGGTCCTCGTGCGGCGCCGCAAAGCCACGGCCACCTATGATCCCTGGTGGCTGCTTTTGGGAGGGCTCTGCTTGGGTGAAGCCCTCTTCTCGATTGTCGCCGGTGGAGATTGGATGGGGCGGACGCGATACCTGGTCCCGATGCTTCCCGCCGTTTACGTTCTGGGGGCGGACGTGGTCCACCTTCGCCAGGCGCGGCTTGCCGCCTGGTCCGTGGCCCTGTTTCTCGTGCTTCATGCCGGGTTGGGTTTGGCGTTTCGCGATCGTATTCAAAGCTATACGCGAGAAGGGGAGATGCTGGGGCGATGGCTCGCCCGTACCGCCGCCCCGACCGACACCGTGGCAACAACGGCATCCGGAGCCATCCCCTATTTCTCAGAACTGCCCACCATCGACGTTCTGGGGCTCAACGATCCGCTCGTACGGTATCGGCCTCCGTTGCATCGAGGTGCCTGGGCTCCCGGCCACCACCGTTACGATATAGAACGGTTGTTGAGCCTGGATCCACAGTGGATCGTGTGGGATTTCGGGGTGTTGGTGAACCGGCATCGCATGTTGACCTATCAAGACCAGCCGCCGGCGGACCTGTCGCATTTGGATTACCGTCGCGAATTGCTGGCCCATGGGAAGCTCACCGCGCGTTACGAGGTAGATACGAACGCACCTCCGGAAACGCAGCGCGCTTACACGGTCTTTCACCGTCGTGAGTGACGCGCACTACCGGGGTTCTGCTACGCGAACCGAAATAAAAACGCCGCCCAAAACGGGCGGCGTTTTTTGTGGCCGTTTCAAATTGTTATATGCTGGGTTTAAAATGTCTAGTAGCGCGTCGAATGAGAGTTCCTATGGCACGCATGAGAGGCGAAGAGGGTGAAGCGGACCCCATTGTCGACCGCCGCTCCGTGGATTACAAGGTTGCACTACGCTACGCTAACCGAAGGTTTTGTAATCTGTAAGCAAAAGCGATCCTACAGGTCTCCGCTTCGCTGCTCACATTCTTGTTTTTTCAGGGATACCGTGTCAAGGAATTATAGGTGAAATCTTCCCCCCGGAAAGGGGGGATACCGATGCCTGGAGCATCACTTCTTGACCGTATATTGCCCCCGTCCGACCCTTGAAAAACGGCGGTCCCGGGCCAACGCGGCGCCCAGGTTCTGGGTGAAGTTCTCACCCGCGGACCCATGCTTTTGTTTTAAAACCTGGTCTGAAAGTTCCTGAATAGTCATGGGCCGGCGGCGGCGGAGCAGGATTTGAAACGCCACGTCGCGAACGTTTGGGCCCTTCCCGCGTATACCTCGGTGATTGGCAGAGCGGATGCGCGCTCGTTCCCGTTCCATTTTGCGATTGGCTTCCAGAAGACCGTTAAGCCGAATAAGACGTCGCTCGAGATCCTCGAGTCCGTTCAGGAGATCTCTGACGTTTTGCTGCAGCTTACTCGTTCTCCGAGCGGCGACGGATAAACTGGGTGGACGGCCGCGCCGGCTCAGGGCGCGATGGGAACGAGCCATGGTGACGTACCTCCTAGGTCTATTTACAATCAAGGAATGCAATTTATATGAGACGTATTCCTTGGAAGCCGTCCGAGGATTTCATAGCATCATAACACGCAGAGTACAATACCGCAATCATTTGCGCATATAACGGTCACGAATAACGCGTCGCGATGCCGCGTGAAATCAGAGCGGCACGGATAAAATACCCCTCGAATCAAACAGCATTCCTGGATTCATCGCGACAGCGGCGCAAGCTGCATTTCAATGCCGAAACGATTCACGTGCTGCTCGAAATGCTGGCCGCCGGGTCCGGGGCCCTTCCACCAGCAAACCCCCAGGCAAAAGGGCCGCCCTCCCGTTTGCGCCCCGGCGAAGAGAAACCAGGTCGGTGTGTCTCCGCGAGCAGGGTCGTGGTCATAGTGCGCGGCTATGATCGGGCGCCACGTTCCGCGGGGAGCTCTCCACTGTGCTCCTATTGCAACCATGGCTCCCGACGTTTCGGGAATGCTATGCCAAGCCGCTCCAATGCGAACGAAACTATAGAAGGATCCCGGATGAATACCGGCTTCGAGCGTTGCAAACTCGCGACTCACCGCCTGCGGCGGATATGCGACCGTCGAATCGCCGTCCGCTTTATGGGCGCTGGTGTGCGTGCCCCGCAGGGTCGCGCGCCATAGCCCTTGCTTGGCATCCACTCGGAGCCCAAACGCGCCATCCACGGTTTCGAGCGGGAACAAATTGCCTTCGATGCCGAGCTCGAGCCAGGCCCCGCCATCGAGGGACAGCGCGACCTCCAATGCCTGACGCCGGAAACCAACGAAGGGGAACAAGCCACCCAGGATGGCATGGAGGTGTTCGTCGGCGGGGAACCAGGCGATCTCCATGCGGGGTTCGTGCGGATCGGCAATGAGCGTGGGAGCGGGATGATAGGAGGGGAGCCACGATACCTCGGCCCCGCTTGCGCGATGTGGCAGCGCGAAGGCCATAATGAGCAGGAACGCCACCCGGCATGTTCGCTTGATGCAGAATGAGCCGCCCTGCTGCATGGGACCTCTCCTTGACATGCCCCGTCAAAGGTTTGGAGAATAAGTTTTTTGTCGCGGGAAGGCCATTCGGGGAAAGCAGGCGATGCGGCTCACTGAAGCGAAGATACGCTACCTGGCCGCGCACATGGCGGCCGAGCTCGCGCGTCGGGACGATGTGAGCTTGACCGGCGAACCGGGGGCCGTCGAAGCGGAAATCGCGCGCGTGTTCCGTGAGAACCTGGCCGCAGAGGATGCACTCGATCGTGAGGTCGAGACGGTGATGGGACGTTACCGGCGCGAGATCGCGAGCGGAAATATGGATGTGGAGATGCTGCGCCAAAAGATCAAGAAGCAGCTGGCCAAAGAGCGAGGCATCGTTCTCTAGCCATGAAGCTGAGCGAAGAGCGAGTCGCGGTGATTGCGGCCAGAATTGCCAACGTGCTCGCCACGCGTACCGACCTGGTGCGATTCACCGGAGATCGAAACAAGCTTACGCGTGACATGGTTCGTTGGATCCTGAGCGATTTCAAGATCGAGGACGAGATCACCCAGGAGGCGGTCAACCAGGTGGCCGGGTACGGCCGGGGGATCCCCCCCGGCTCCTCGGAGTGGCAGATCCTGGTCGACAAGCACAAGGATGAAATAGCCCGCCGCCGGGGGTATGTCCTGGGGTAGGGCCCCAAAGGGGAAAATCGAGCCAAAAACGGGCCTCTAAAACCGGTAAGCTGGTCTGATTCGCCTATGAACCGACCCGTACGACCGATCCGGCGTGAGAGGGCGCGCCTGCCGGAAACGGGTTCGACATTGCTGCGCCGCTATGCCTTATTGAGCTTGGTCCTGCATGTGACCCTGGCTGGGCTCAGTCTTGCCTCGTTTCCTGCCTTGCGCCGTCACGAACCTAAGGTATTCGCACCCAAGATTTACGAGGTGGCAATCGTTCCCGCGCCGGTTCCTAACTACGAACCTCCGTTCCCGCAACCCGAAAAAAAGAAACAACCCGCGCCCGTGAAGCCGGTCGTTGCTCCAGAAACCAAGACGAAGCCCAAGACCGAGGAGCCCAAAGAGAAACCGGTCAAGATGCATCAAGCGCCGCCGCCGGAAAAAACCAAACCGACCCCGACGACCACCGGCACATCAGAGAAACCGCAAAGCGCGACGACCACCTCCGCACCGGATGAACATCCCGTATCGATGGGGATGGTGGATCAATCGAACTTTCACCAGGACTATTATTTGGAAACCATTCGCTCGATTCTCGTTCGCCTTTGGGATCCGCCCACCGGCGGCACCGAAGGCCTTCACCAAGCCAGCATTCATTTCATCGTCCAGCGCGACGGAACGATTACCAATCCGCAAATCACATTGGGATCCGGATGGGCACTCTATGATCGTTCCGCGCTGGGTGCGGTCGTGGCCGCCATGCACAAGCTTCCGCCGCTTCCCGAAGGCTACGACGGCAGCGAGCTTGGGTTGACCGTCAACTTTCAACGCGTCGAGGAGGCACAACCTTGAGCCGCTTTCTTTTCATTTCAACACTCACGTTTCTTTGCGCCGCGGCGGGGAGCGCTTTGGTTCAGGGCCAAACACCTCCGTCGAGCAATGAGAAACAACTCAACGTCATTAAAAATGGAACGCAGGAACTCGTTCCGCTCGTTCTGGAAGATTTCACGGTTGGGCCCGGCGCGACGCAGAAAGACGTCCAGTCGGTCTACAGCGTCCTATCCGAGGACCTGGATTTTTCCAACTACTTCGTGATCACGCGGGTCCCGCAATTGGTCGCGGGCGATCCAGTGGCGGTGACGGGGAAGGCGGTCGTTCGTGGCTCGGTGGAGATGGCGCGGGGACAGCTCGTCTTGAAGGGGTCCTTGGAAGGGCTGCCCGGCCGGAGCCGCATTTTTTCACGCGACTATGCCACCAAACCGGAGTGGTACCGCGAGACCGCTCACCGGTTCGCGGATGACATCGTGCACTACATGACCGGCGACAACGGCATCGCGCGCACCAAGATTGCATTCGTATCCAACAAGACCGGGAACAAGGAAATTTACGTCGTCGATTACGACGGGAATGGGTTGAGACAAGTCACCCACAACCGATCCATCAACATGTCCCCGGCTTGGAGCCCGGATTGCCGTCAGATCGTGTACACCTCGTTCAAGAAGGGCGACCCCGACATTTACACCATCGATCTGGCCAGTGGAACGGAACGCTTGGTGGCCGGCGGACCCGGAGTCCAGGGTGCGCCCAGCTTTTCTCCGGACGGTAAGTCGATCCTGTTCAGCAACACCCGGGGCCGGGAGAGCGAGCTCTTCATCGTCCCCGCCGCCGGCGGGCAGGCCCGGCGTGTTACGCGGGAGGGAGGGATCAACACGTCGCCCTCGTGGTCGCCGGACGGACACCGGGTCGTGTTCACATCCGACCGCTCGGGTAACCCGCAGCTTTACGTCACCGACGTGGACGGTGGTATCCCACGCCGGCTCACCTCCGGCGGCTCATGGAACGACCTCGCCTCGTGGTCGCCGACCGGGGACCTGGTCGCCTATTCGGCCCGGCAATCGGACGGGTTCCGGGTGGCGGTGGTGGACCCGAGCGGATTGGACGGGGAGCGGCTCATTACAACCGGACCCGGGAGTGAAGAGCACCCCTCTTGGGCACCCAATGGGCGGCACCTCGCCTTCTCAAGCGGATCGGGCGGACACTCTAGTATCTATGTGTTGCACGTAGATAGCGGGCAACGCCGCCAGCTCGTGTCGGGTAACGGCATTTATCAGGGGGCGGCGTGGTCGGGTGTCCCGGCCCGCTGATCCTGGTGGCCTTGCCACGTTTCCTAGCCATCGTCTAGATTAGGACCGCTCTTAAAACGACGGGGTTTTCATGAAGGAGGGTCACCCATGAGACGTTCTCGCCTTGGCACGGCGGTTCTCTTGCCTTTGCTTTTGTCCGCCGTGCTCATCTGGGCGGGCTGTTCCAAGAAGTCGGCCAAAGGCACAGAGGAGCCGACGGCCAATCTCCCGGACACCACCCAGCACACGCCACCCCCACCACCGCCACCTCCCACCAACGAAACACCGGTGGACAACACGGCCTGGCAGGATGGGATCAAGGACGTGTACTTCGATTACGACCAGTACGAGATCCGTTCGGACGCTCGTTCCGACTTGCAGTCTGATGCCACCGCTCTGAAGGCTCACAGCGGGGGCACGCTCGTCTTGGAAGGACATTGCGACGAGCGCGGTACTCCCGAGTACAACTTGGCGCTCGGACAGCGCCGTGCCGACGCCGTGCTTGCCTATCTCAAGGACCTAGGCGTCAACACCGGCAGCGTCCAGACCGTTTCTTATGGTGAAGAGCGTCCATTTGCGCAAGGTCACGACGAAACCTCGTGGTCGCAGAACCGCCGGGTCCACTTCCGGTTCCAGTAGGAGGAGCTATCCGAACGCGCTCCGTGACGTATCCAAAGCTGCGCCGCCCGAAGATGGAGCGGCTACGGACGGGGGGGTGGGCCATGCTCGTGGCCGCCCCCTTCTTCATTTCCGGCTGCTCGGCGGTGCAACAGCCGGCCAACATCGAGACCACGCGGATGGATGTGGCCGAGATGCGCAAAGAGCAAACGGAAATGATGGCGCTACTCATGGAGCTGCGCCAGCGGCTCGATACGCAGTCGCAAACGATCACGTCCTTGAAAGCCGACACCAACCTGACTCTCCGGCAGTTGACCGAAAAGCTGGAAGCGCTGATCGCCCGCACTGAAGATCCGAATCGATGACGAAGCGATTCTCCAGCGCCGGGACCGCCATCCTGTTCGTCGCTCTGGCTCCGGTCGTAATTTCCGGTTGCTCGTTTTTTCGCCAGCCTGCCAATGCCGAGGCCACCCGCGAAGACGTGACGCAGATGCGTCGCGAGCAAACGGACATGATGGCGCTCCTTTTGGAGCTGCGCACGCGCCTCGACACGCAAGATCAAACCCTCTCGGGATTGAAAGCCGACACCAACCTTGCCCTCAACGAGCTGACCGACAAGCTCGAATCCTTGATGGCCCGCACCCATGATCAACCCGCGCACCGGCCGGCGCCAGTCGTGGTGAGCCCGCCCACGCCAGGGGACACCACGACGGCACGAACAGGCGGCGACACGGGAGACATCCAGGCTTCCTACGATGCGGCCAAGCGGGATTTCTCCCGCGGCAATTATTCGATGGCGATCGCGGGATTCGATGCGGTGCTGGCCCAAGACCCCCAAAACAGCCTCGCCGATGATGCGCAGTACTGGAAAGGGGAGGGTTACTACAGCTTGGGGGAAATCGACCGGGCCATTCAGGAGCTTTTGAAGGTGCGCGATCTATATCCGGGCAGCAACACGCTTTGCGCCGCAACTTACAAGGTGGGTCTGGCCTTCTTGCGGAAGCAAGATGAGCCGACGGCGAAGCGTTACTTCGAGACCGTGGTGCGCGAGTGCCCCAACTCGCCCGAAGCCGACGGAGCCAAGGACAAGCTCAAAGGCCTGCACTGATCCGTTTGGCCAGCGAACGCTCCAGAAGCGGACGCACCGTTCCCCATACATCGGCCGGGGTCGGAACGCGATCGGGCTCGGACCACACCGACACATGGCTTCCGTAGGGGGCCCATCTCCAGGCCGGCGTCGACAAAAACATAAAATAAGACGGCACCCCCACTCCCGCCGCCATGTGTAACGCATCACCGTCGTGAGTGATAAAAAAATCGAGCTCGGACAAAACGGCTTTCAAATCCTCGAAGGGAAGATCGAGCAAGCGAGGAATGGGAGCTTTGCCTAACGCCTGCACCGCATTCAGCGTGGGCGCATCTTCGGTGTTGCCCAGGAGCACGACCTGAAATTCCAGCTCCAGCATCGCGCGTTGCAGCACCGAAGCGTAGGACGAGGCGGGCCACTGGCGCTCGGGATGATGGGGAGCCCCGCCGGGCAAGATGCCGAGCACGGGCCGATCCTCGGTCAAGCCGGCCCCCGCCAACAGCGCTCGCGCCCGGCCACGCTGTGGTTCGGTGACTTCCAAGTAGTGTAGCCGCTCCCGGATGGGAAGCCCCAGGCCTTCGAGCAGCGCGAGATGATGATCGACCACGTTACGATCGTCGTCGGGAACCGCAATCACGCAATCGTACGTATCGTTCGTTTCATTGACCATCGCGTCATCGAGTCCCACCACAACATCGAGATGTAATCCTTTCAAGAATGACATGGCATTCGCGTTCGGTGGGTAGGCGGACAGGCTGAGTGCCGCATTGAATTGTTGCTTCGCCACCCGGCGTGTCAGCATGCGACGGTTGAGAACGGCTCCCCAGCCGGAGTCCGGAGCAATCCACACCTCTTCGATGGCCGGATGGTCGAGCACTGCCGGCGCGCCTACGGCATCGGTCAAACACCAGAATTTGGTATCAGGTAACGCTTCCCGAAGGTTGCCTATCACCGCGGTGGCGGCGAGAAGCTCGCTCAACGACGCGCCGAGCGCGACGAGCAGGAGTTGGCTCGCGTCCTGAATGCGAGCGCTGGCGTCCTCGGGCGAGATCCGTTCTCTCTTGCTCATTGACTCACAGCCTCCAGCTCCCGAGCGAGTCGCTCGGTCAACCGCTTGCGTGAATAACGTTCGATGCCTTTAGGATGCACGACAAGGGCGCGATCCACCCACTTCCGGTGCAGATCGCGCAAGGCGTTCTGGATCGCGGCCACGTCCTCGAAGTCCACGGTCACTCCCGTCTCCGTCTCGGCCAGGATGCGGGCGTTTTCGCCGCGGACGGAGGACACGAACAGTATCGGCCGCCCCAGGGCCAAGTATTCGAAGAGTTTGCCGGCCACGGGTTCGTCCTCCGTGGTGGCTCCCGAGAGAACGTGGAGGAGCACGTCGGCCTTCTGGGCTTCGATCAGGCCTTCACGGTGGGGGAGGGGCTCCTCGAGCCGGACGATCCCGCCTTTAACCAGGTCCTCGTAGCCGCGGGCGAAACGATCGGCCCGGACACCGGGGGTGATGAAGCGAAGCAATAACGCTGGTATCTCGTCGCGAAGCGATCGCACCGCCTCGAGGAGCGGACCGAGGTTGCGGTAGGAGCTCAACGTTCCCAAATACGTGATCACCAGGCGATCGCCGTAAACATGCCCACGCGGGGGAGGCATATCGTCTTCGTCGAAACCGTTCGTGATCGTCACCACCCTTTCGGGTCTCCTGCTGATTTCAGCCGCGTACGCGTGCATGGTCTCGGTGGTGGTGATGATGCAATCGGCCACGCGAAACGTGCTTTGTTCGAAATCCCGGTCTTTGGCTCTCTGGCTGGGCGTCATGTGACGCGTGCGAAGTCGGTTTCGGCTCCACTCATCTCGGAAATCGGCCACCCAAGGAATCCCAAGATCCGCCTTGATGCAGAGACCCACCAAGGCGATGGAGTGGGGAGGTGAGGTGGTCAGAACAGCGTCGAACGGTTGCCGTTGATGCAGGTCTCGCGCCCGCCCGATGAAGCCGCCGACCGAAGGCTTCAACCCATCCGGAAGCGGCGGAGGCCGGAGTCGCTGGAGCGCGAAGCGCGCGGTGCCGGGAAGCCGGTCTGTCCATGGCCGCTGAATCGGGACGCGAAAGCAATCGATGTCCGCGACATCTTTGGCCAGAGACGCATCAAGACGGGTGCGGTTGGGATCGATCTCGGCGGCGAGCACGGTGGTTTCATAACCAAACTCGCGCAAATGTTTCACGAACTTGACCGGTCGCAGCACACCCCCGCTCCAGGCGGGCGGCCAGATCTCGGTTACGAGGAGTAACCGTCTCTTCATGCCCTCTTTCCGGACCAGGACGCGGAGGGAGGCGTGTAGTACACCAACCCGCTCGCGCGGCCGCCCCGGAGCAACCCGCGAAGGAGCGCTTCGAAATTCACCACCAGCGTGTCCATGCCGAACTCCGCTTCCGCATGAAGGCGCGCGGCGTGGCCCAATCGAGCGCGCAAGTCCGGATCGGCCAATAGCCGCTCGAGTCCGTTTCGAAGTGCGTCGACACGACCCGGCTGAACCAGCAACCCATCGTGCTCGTCTTCAATCGCTTCGGGAATGCCCGAAATGCGCGTGGCGAGTATCGCTTTGCCCTTCGCCATGAATTCCAGCACGCTGATCGGCAATCCTTCTTCCAAGGACGGCTGCACGACCACGTCCGCATCTTCAAGCAGAAGGGGCACCTCGACTCGTTCGCGAAAACCGAGGAAATGGACGCGGGGCTCGATGCCGAGCACGCGCGCGATCGCACGCAGACGTTCCTCTTCCGGCCCTTGGCTGGTGAGCGCCAGATGCGGCGCGTTCGGAAGATTGGCCATTGCGCGCAGCAAGATGTCATGGCCCTTGATCGAGGTCAGCTGGCCCGTGGTCATGACAATGGGAATGCTGGGCTCCAGGTTGAGGGCGCGGCGGAGCGTTCCTTTGCCCTCCCCGGGCTTGAAGAAGTTGAGATCCACCGCGTTGTAGAGAACGGTGACGCGGTGCTTCGCATCCATCCATTCGAAGCGCGCCAGCGCATCCCGAACCGCGTACGCGGGCACCACGGCCGCGGTCACGTAACGCTTTTGCTCCAGGCGAACGCGATAGCGCGGGGTGAGGTCGCCGGGTCCGCCCACGATCTGGAGCACGGGCAACCCTAATGAACGCGCGGCCGGGCCGCCAATGCGATTGTCCTTGGATACGTTCGTCACCACGATATCGATCTGGTGGCGGCGAAAGAACTGTTTGAGACGCAAGATGGCGAGTGGATTCCAGTCGGGGCCAAAGTCCATGGACTCGACGTGAAGCCCGACGTTCCGGCACGCGTTCTGGAAACGATCGTCGCGGCGAAGAAAGAGGTGCACGGCATGGCCGCGTTCGGCCAATCGAGGCGCGACATCCAAGGTCCAGGTCTTCACACCGCCCCAGCGATGGGTGGAGTTCACGAACGCAATCCGGATGCCGGCGTCCTGGGAAGCCATGACCGCGGAACCTTATCACGCGCTAGTCGTTACGGTCGTCCCAGCTGAGGCGTGGCCGCTGGTCAGACCGGACGCGGCTCGGTACCCTGCCGCCCCATGCATCAAAACCAAGTGGAGCAGCCCGCGTCCGCGTCACGTTGGGGATCGATCTTGGAGACCGTTCTCATCGCGGGGGTGTTTTTCGTGAACGCCCGCTGGCCCGCCCCGGATGGCAACGAGACGTATTATCTCGAGAAAGCCAAACACCTTTGGAACCCAGGCTGGGGACACGGCGTCCTCTTTCTGGATTCTCGTAACGCGCACATGGTTTTCTACGCGCTTTTGGGTTGGCCAAGCCGTTTCGTGTCGCTGGTTTCGTTGGCCTGGATCCTTCGCATTCTAGAATGGTCCCTGCTCGCGTTCGCCTGGCAGCGGCTTTCGATGGCCGTCATCCCGCGGCGGGGCTGGGCCATTCTTTCCGCCATATTGCTGATCGCGGCCAATGAGCGCGCGAGCATGGCCGGGGAGTGGATCGTGGGCGGAGCGGAGGCGAAGGCGTTTGCGTATGCGCTGGTGTTCCTCGCGCTCTGGCGGCTGGCTAGGAATGATTGGACGCGGGTGTGGCTGCTTCTTGGGTGTGCGACCTCGATGCATCCGCTCGTGGGCGGTTGGGCATTCGCGGGAGCGGCGTTCGCGTGGCTCACCGGCCCCCGGGAAGCGCTCCGAAACTCAACGCCGGTCATGATCGGGGTGATCCTCGCTCTTCCGGGACTCTGGTGGGGGATGGCTCTCAACGCGGGAACGTCTCCGGCAGTGGTGCATCGCGCTGCGGAGATCATGGTGTTGCAGCGCGCACCCCATCACTTGCTTCCCGCTGCGTTTTCCACGGGGCACATGCTGCGACAGTTCGGGCTCTGGGTCGTGCTCGGAGTGCTGCTCGTGTTCGGACGTCCGTTCCCACCCAGCGTGATTCGGTTGGTGCGATTTGGAATTGCAGCGATGGGTATTGCCGCGGCCGGGTTTCTGCTGGCGGGATTGCTGCACAACCGTCCGGATGTACAAGCCATGGTTCTGCAGTACTACTGGTTTCGGTTGTCGGATGCCGTGGTGCCGGCTGTCCTCGTCCTGACCGCGGTGTTCTTGTTGGGGCGACTTCGCGTGTCACGGCCCATGTTGGCGAATGCGTTGCTGGTGCTGGGCGTCATTCTGGGAACGATGCATCTCGCCGATCGCACGCGGCGCATTCAATCCGCCACCGCGCCGCGCGCGGATTGGATGCTGCAAGATCCGTCGTCCTGGCGTGAGGTGTGCGCGTGGGCGGCGGCCAACACTCCAGACACCGCTTGCTTTCTTACTCCTCCCGGCGGCGCAACGTTCCAGTGGTACTCCAACCGCAAGGACGTGGTGAACTGGAAAGACGTGCCGCAAGACGCGGCGGGGATCGTGACCTGGTGGGAACGCATGCGCGATATCCATGGTCCCGACTCGCCGAAAGGCGTGCCGCAGGCCAGAGCTTCCCTCGGAGAGCTCGGCGGATTCCGTCTCCGCCAGCTCGCCGACGAATACGACGCCGACTACGCGATCATCACTCGAACCCCGGGACTGAGGACGTCTGGCTGGCCCGAGGTCTACTCGAACGCGAGCTACTCCGTCGTCCGCCTGCGAACCCCGGCGGAACGATAGGAAACACTCAAGCGCTTCGGCAATAGTGCTCGCAAGTGCA
>Ga0207675_100000809_pt1 | contig 31123 bp, 21 predicted proteins | sample KBSSwiS42_FD_184305 | JGI IMG/M metagenome (GOLD analysis project Ga0207675, IMG submission 184305) | Switchgrass rhizosphere microbial communities from Kellogg Biological Station, Michigan, USA - KBS Switchgrass S4-2 (SPAdes) (version 2) | ecosystem: Host-associated > Plants > Roots >...
TTAATAAGAAACTAAAGGGTAAATGAGAAAATTACTTCAAATATTTTTTGGTGACATAGCAATTTTGATCTTGATTGCTTGCTGTCCAATATTATTTTGTTGTAATGCTCACGAGAATGAAAATTTAAATCCGAATGCAATATTTGAAACGTTAGACAGTAAAACAACCGGTATTGATTTTACAAATAAACTTACACCTACTGCGCAATTCAATATGTTCAAGTATATGTACTTCTACAACGGCGCTGGTGTTGGAGCAGGTGATTTTAATAATGATGGTCTCATCGATATTTTTTTCTCATCAAACCAGGGAGAAAACAAATTATACCTGAACCAGGGCGGAATGAAATTTAAAGATGTAACAAAGGAAGCTAAGATCCCGCAAGATGGTGGTTGGAGCACAGGAGTTTCAGTAGTTGATATTAATAACGATGGGTTGCTTGATATCTATGTGTCTCGTGTTGGAAATTATGAAATGCTGAAAAGTCATAACCAGTTTTTAATATGTAAAGGGAAAGATGCAAATGGTGTTCCTTATTATGAGGATGAGGCTGGAAAGATGGGGCTTGATTTCAGTGGCTTCAGCACGCAAGCTGCTTTTTTTGATTATGATCTTGATGGCGATCTTGATTTTTTCCTGATGAATCATTCATTGCGTTTTAATGGTACGTTCAATGAACGTTCATCATACATTGGCACATATGATACGCTGGCGGCTGATTATCTTTTCAGGAATGACGGAGGAAAATTTACTGATGTTTCTGCATTATCGGGTATCCATCGTTCCATAATTGGTTATGGGCTGGGGCTTTCAATTGCCGATATAAATCTTGATGGATATCCTGACCTATATATTGGAAATGATTTCCATGAAAACGATTATCTCTACATCAATCAAAAGAACGGGACTTTTAAGGACGAGCTGGACTCTTTGATAATGCACACAAGCCAATTCAGCATGGGAACAGATGTAGCTGATATTACTAATGATGGTTTTCCTGAGATCATTTCAATGGACATGATGCCGGAAGACCCATACATTTTAAAAAGATCATTGGGTGAAGACGAATACAACCTGTTTCATTATAAAATTGAACATGGTTATCATCCGCAGTTTGCAAGAAACGCTTTACAACTAAACAGGAGAAATGGGATGTTCAGTGAGATTGGTTTATACAGCAATGTATTTGCAACCGATTGGAGCTGGTCGGCATTATGGACAGATTTTGATAATGATGGCTGGAAAGATCTTTTTATAAGCAATGGAATTCCCAAGCGGTTGAACGATATGGATTATGTGAACTATGTAAGCAATGATGAGCTGCAGCAAAAAATAAGAGCAAATCGTGTTGATGAAAACGATATGGCATTGATTGAGAAATTTCCACAAATAAAACTGGCAAACAAATTCTATTTAAATAAAGGAGAAGCACGATTTGTTGATGCTGGAAGTATGGTGAACAATAATCCCAAAACTTATTCTAACGGTTCTGCATATGCTGACTTCGATAACGATGGTGATATCGATATGGTGGTGAATAATATAGATGATCATGCATTGATCTATAAGAATCTTTCAAATAATGAGACAACAAAAAGATCCTTTCTTGAATTAAAATTAAAAGGCTCGCTAACTAATATAAATGCAATTGGTGCAAAGGCAATTTTATTTTCAGGAAGTGAAATAAGAACCTATGAAAAATTTCCTGTCAGAGGTTTCCAGGGAAGTATGGAAGAACCCTTGCATATAGGATTGGATAAAACCAAAGTTGATTCGATACTGCTGGTTTGGCCGGACAACAGTTATGAGAGATTGCCTCTTGTAAAAGACTCATTGCTGGCGATGACATATAGATCAGGACTACCAAAATTTGATTATGATGTGATCACGAAACATATTTTTAACCCGGTAAAACCAGTTGCTGACATTACAAATGAAACTGGTTTATCATACCAGCATGAAGAGAATCCTTTCAACGAATTTGACAGGGAGCCATTGATCCCTTTTATGACATCAAGAGAAGGGCCTGCGCTTGCCGTGGGTGATGCAAATGGCGATGGATTGGATGATGTATTCATTGGATCTTCAAAATTCAAAAAACCTGCATTGTTCATACAACAGTCAAATGGTAAGTTTATAAGATCAATTCAACCAGCCTTAGATGCTGACAGTACTTATGAAGAAGTTGATGCTGTATGGACAGATGTTAATAACGATAAATATCCTGATCTCGTTATTGCCGATGGAGGTAATGAATATTATGGCAACAGTGAATATTTATTACCAAGAGTATATTTAAATGATGGTAAAGGAAACCTTCAACGGCTTACTGATGCGTTTGAAAAAAATATCATGCTGACTGCATCCTGTGTTGTTCCTTATGATTTCAATGACGACGGGTTTATTGATCTGTTCATTGGAGGAAGGGCTGTACCATGGGAATACGGTGCCATTCCAAGATCATACCTGCTGAAAAATGATGGTAAAGGGAAATTCACTGATGTAACGGATCAATACAGTAAAGAATTATCCAGGATTGGTTTTGTTAAACATGCGACATGGGCTGACATGGATAAGGACGGTGATAAAGATCTAATAATTTCATTGGAGTGGGATGGAATTGTTGCCTTTGTAAATGAAAAAGGGAAATTCGAAAAGAAATATATTACCGATAAAAAAGGCTGGTGGAATTTTACATTGCCTGTCGATATTGATGACGATGGCGATCTTGATCTTATTGCCGGTAATCTTGGATTAAATAACAGGCTAAAAGCTTCTGATGAACACCCGGTTCGTCTTTATTATAACGACTATGATAATAATGGCAAAAAAGAACAGATACTTACCTATTACCTGGGTGGAAAAGAAATTCCTTTTAATACTAAAGATGAACTGGTAAAACAAATACCTCAATTAAAGAAAAAATATTTGTATGCAGAAGATTTTGCAAAGGCTTCGCTTACTGATATTTTCGGCAAACAAAAACTTGAAGATGCTGATCTGCTTTCGGCAACTTATTTTTCAAACTCTGTATTAGTTAATAACGGCAACTGGCAATTTAGATTAAAAGAATTACCATGGGAAGCACAGCTAACTCCTTATCGTGATGCAATTATTATAAACGCAAACGGAGATGACAAACCGGATATTTTACTCGCCGGTAATTTTTATGCGTGTAATATACAAATGGGACAATATGATGCAGATCATGGAACAGTGCTTATTAACCAGGGGAATGGAAATTTCAGTTGCTCTTTGCTTAATGGATACTCTGATATAAGAGAACTGAGGCATGTTAAAGAAATTACTATCGGAAAGAAAAAAGCGATTGTGCTTGCAAGGAATAATGATAAAACTTCTATCATCCAATTTAGATAACAGGATAAAAGATCTTTGTTACCCATTTTGTGCTGTCAGTTACTTTTAACCTGTCTGTTTCCAATGATTGAAATGGAATAGCAACGATACTTCGCCGGTAATCTGATATATATTTTTCAAATTGTTTCAATGCATGTTCAATATTATTTCTATCTCCTGTTACTTCGGCTACAAGTATATTTCCATTCTTCAACATCTGTTTTATTGAGACACTTTCTGTTCCCGGCAGTTTTTTATTTATGGGTACGCCTACTCTTACGAAGTAAACAATACTATCTTTCGTTTCAATATTCAACATAGGAGGAAATTCTTCTTTAGCATCAGTTGTTTTTATATAGTCTCTTATTTTCCCGATCAGTGAATACACTTCTTGCGTTGAAGGATAATGTGTGAGTTGCATGTTTGCAGATAATAAGTACTCCATTTGTACCTTTTCATTTCGAATATTAAACCCGTAAATATTCTGTACATCTTTTGTATAAGAAACAAGTGATTGAATAATTGAGTCAAATATTTTTTTAATGCTTCTTGCTTTGAAATAACCGGTAATTCGTTTGAAGGGATTTGTTCCTGCATTTATTTCGGTAGTAAACTCAATTCTTGTACTGTCATTCGACACTAATATAATTGTCATCAATGCTGAATGATTTTCCTTTTTTGAAGACACTGTCATTTCATAGGCCTGGTAAAGAATTTTATCGATATGAAAATCATATCCTGAATAAGTATACTTCATTTTATTGTTTGCTTCCGACATCGATTTACCTGGCCACCATTTCTTCCAGTTCGAATCAGCTTTCAAAAAATCATAAACACCCTGGCTATTTGCTAAATAAGAAGAAGAACTGGTGACCATTAATTTCCCGGGTATAAAAAGCCATGCGCAGGTCAATACAAGTAGTACGACAATTCCCAAAATGATCAATATTTTTTTCATAAATCCTTTCAAATGACTGGCAAAAATAGGGAGTGAAAAATTACAATCATTATTGCAAACGTTTGCAGCCGAATGGCCGAAAAAAAGAAACAATTCTCCGTTTAGATTGTTACTTTCAATCTGATTACCACCGCCAAACGATTGCTTATGTCATTCAAACCAAGGTTAAGTTTCTGGCAGATCATAAATATGAATGTTGGTTTCTTTGGGATTCAGTACAGTTTCGGTTTGCAACAAAGTGCTGTTAATCCTATTTATGATTTTCTTGGTGCTAAACCTGAAGATATACCCATATTAAATCTTGCTGGCCCTCTTACAGGGTTGATCATTCAACCTATTATTGGTGCACTAAGTGACAAGACATGGAGTCCAAGACTGGGAAGAAGAAAGCCATATTTTTTTATTGGTGCTATCTTATGCAGCCTTGCATTGTTCTTATTTCCTTTCAGCTCTGAATTATGGATGGCTGTTGGCCTTTTATGGATCCTTGATGTTGGTAATAACACGGCAATGGAACCTTATCGTGCATTTATTGCAGATAAACTTGATCCTACCCAACAACCAATAGGTTTCCAGGCGCAAAGCTTCTTTACAGGGTTTGGTCAAACACTGGCGAATGTTTCTCTATTTGTTTTCCCGATTATCATTTTGGGATATACAGGTAAAATTCCTAACTGGGTATTTGCTTCCTTTTTCATCGGGGCTGTTTGTTCTATTGGTTCCGTATGGTGGAGTAGCCGAACTACTCCTGAAATTCCACCTTCAGGAGTAGAATTACTTATTATTAAAAAAAGAAATGAAGGGATGCCGCATCCTGTTTTGCAATTCTTTTTTTCTATTGTAACAACAATTGTTGCTTATATTACTTTAGCAATTCTCATTATTCCTTCATTACTTTCAGGTGGTCGAATTATAAGAAGTCTTATTCGTTATACAAAAGAACACAAATCGTTAAAAATAATTTTTGCTCAAAATATTGAGATAGTCGAAGCCATTTCAGTGATGCCGAAAGTGATGTGGCAATTGGCTCTTATTTATTTGTTCCAATGGTATGCTCTTTTTTGTTATTGGCAAAACAGTTCCAAGAGTATTGGACTTTCTATTTATAACACTACACCCGATAATAAAGAAGTTTATGAAAAGGCAGTTAGTCTTGCAGGGTTGGTAAATGGCTGGTACAACGTAGTTACATTCATTACTGCTTTTGCATTGGTAGGTTTTGCCAAAAGGCATAGTCCGAAATGGGTTCATTTCGTTTGTCTTGTACTTGCAGGAATTGGGTTTATTGTTTTTCCGCAAATTGAGAACAAAACATTTTTGTTTTTTGCGATCTCAGGATTTGGTATTGGTTGGGCAAGTATGATGGGTATTCCTTATCTCATGGTAGTAAGCAGGATCCCAAAGGAGAGATACGGAGTCTATATGGGTATTATTAATATGATGATCGTTATACCTATGTTTCTTCAAACTGTATCCTTTGGGTATATTCTAAAACATTTTTTGAATAATGACCCAAGAAATGCAATCCTGTTTGCAGGAGCATTTTTGATCATTGCAGCATTACTAACTCTCTTAATTAAATCTGGTAAACCATCTGCTGATACAGAGGTAAATTTTTCAGCAGGACATTAAAAAGAAAAATTATGAATCGTAATTTAATACTCTGGTCCATCACGGTTGCACTCGGAGGATTATTATTTGGAATGGATACGGTTGTGATCTCGGGTGCTAATCTTCCCATCAAAACACTATGGAATACAACTCCACTATTTCATGGATTTTTTATTATGTCAATGGCATTATGGGGAACTGTGATAGGTGCGGTCTTTAGTAGTAAACCTATTGATCGGTTCGGAAGAAAAAAAGTCCTTATCTGGATCGGGTTAATGTTTACAATATCATCTTTGGTTACCGCAATAGCACCAGATCCTTATACATTTTCGTTGTTCAGGTTTATTGGAGGTGTGGCAATAGGAGTTTCATCTGTTGCGATACCAATATATATATCCGAAATTTCTACAGCAAAAAATCGGGGAAAACTGGTTGGACTCTATCAATTCAACATTGTATTTGGCATATTAGCAGCATTTCTATCTAATTACTTGCTAAAAGGGGTTGGAGGAATTAATGATTGGCGTTGGATGTTGGGCATCCTTACCATACCATCACTTATCTATACTCTCATGGTGTTTTTTGTTCCAGAAAGCCCAAGATGGTTGCTGTTAAATAAAAATGATATTTCATCTGCAAAAAAAACACTTTCTGATATTGGTGTTGATAACGTTGATTCAGAAATAGAGTTGATCAGGAGCGGTAACGATAATGAAGAAAAAAATATTTTCAATAACAGGAAATACAAAAAACTACTTTGGCTTGCTTTTTTAATTGCCTTTTTCAATCAATTCTCAGGGATAAATTTTATACTTTATTATGCGCCTGAAATTTTGGAAAGAGCAGGAATTGCAGCAAAAGATTCTTTGTTCAATTCAATTGCAATAGGTGGAACAAATTTGATCTTCACTTTTATAGGGCTTTACCTAATTGATAGAATGGGGAGAAGAACACTTTTAATAATTGGGTCTTTGGGGTATATATTAAGCCTGGCAATGGTTGCCTGGTCATTTTATAGTAATGCCGGATCACTTTTTTTAATGACTTTTTTATTACTGTTTATTGCATCACATGCAATTGGTCAAGGCGCAGTAATATGGGTTTTCATATCTGAAATTTTTCCAACTAAAGCAAGAGCCTTTGGTCAATCTTTTGGAAGTAGTACACACTGGGTCTTTGCTGCTTTAATAACCTTAATAACCCCAATATTTTTGGATTCAAAAAATGGGATTTTCAAAGATAATCCATGGCCAATTTTTGCATTTTTTGCTTTTATGATGGTATTGCAATTAATATGGGTATTAACAAAGATGCCTGAGACAAAAGGCATTTCACTTGAGGAGTTGCAAAAAAAATTAAAGGTTGATGAATAAAATTCTTTGCGTAGGAGAAGCGCTGATCGATATGATCTGTACTGATAAAGGAAAACCTTTATCGGAAGGAGAAAATTTTTTGAAGAAAGCAGGCGGTGCTCCAACAAATGTTGCCGCTGCTATTGCGGCTTTAGGGGGTAATGTGGAATTGGCTGCAAAAGTTGGCGTCGATCCGTTTGGTGATCATTTGATCGATGTAATGGATTCATTTGGTGTGAGTACAAAGTGGATGTTGCGTGACGAAAGTTTCTTCACCACGTTTGCTTTTGTGTCATTGATGGAAAATGGGGAGAGAGATTTTTATTTTAATCGCGGCGCTGATGGTGAGTTAACAAGAGATGAGGTAGATGCGATCGATCTCAAAGAATTTTCGATCATTCATTTTGGTTCGGCGACCGCTTTTTTACCTGGACCGTTACAAATTGCCTATTTAAGTCTTTTGCAAAAAGCATTAGTGCAGGATGTTTTTATAAGTTTTGACCCTAATTATCGCAGCTTATTGTTTCAGACTAATAAACAATCTTTCATCGATCAAAGTTGGAATTTTTTAGAGCATTGTCATTTCTTTAAAGTAAGTGATGAAGAAGCAATGATGTTGACCGGAAGATCAACGCTTACTGATGCTGTCACTGAATTTTTGGTAAGAACAAGATCAGCATTTGCCATTACTTTAGGAAAAGAAGGAACATTATTGAGAGTAGAAGGAGAAACTAATATAATTCCAAGCATTAAAGTAAAACCTATTGATACAACAGGTGCTGGTGACGCATTTGTTGGAGCTGTGTTGTATCAATTGTCAGGGAAAACTTTGGCAGAAATAAGATCAATGAATATGGAAGCATGGGAAGAAACCGTGGTGAATGGAAACAAGGCCGGTGCAAGAACCTGTGAATACATGGGTGCCATGGAAGCATTTAAACATTTGAGCAGTGATATATTTAAATAATAGTTTAACGACTGGCCGGAACTGAAAATGAAACCACTATTCATACGATCCTATAAAGAAAGATTTCAATCATCATTGGGAGAGATCAGCAATCTCTATAATTCTTTTTATGCCTATCACCCAAATGGAAGGGAAGCCTTTGGTGAATTACTTGAACTCATTGAAAAGACATTTGCAGAAAGATCAGCACATTTAAAAGAAAGAGATGCGCAGAAATTAAATGCAGAGCCTGCACATTGGTTCCTTAGTAATGATTTGTGTGGAATGAGTTTGTATGTTGATCGTTTTTGCGGATCGATCGATGAATTAAAAAACGAGTTGGATTATTTTGAAAAGCTCGGTGTCAATCTTCTTCACCTGATGCCCGTATTTGAAAGCCCTGCTGAAGCAAGTGATGGCGGTTATGCGGTTTCCAATTTTAGAAAAGTAGATAAACGATTTGGCACATTGGAAGATCTGAAAGAGCTGGAAGCTGAAATGCGTAATCGCAATATGTATCTCATGCTTGATATTGTTCTCAATCACACTTCGGATCAGCATGAGTGGGCAGTGAAAGCAAGACAAGGAGAGAAAGTTTACCAGGATCACTATTATTTTTTTGATGACAGGGCTGAGCCGGACGAATACGAAAGATCAATGCCCGAGATCTTTCCTGAAGCGGCTCCCGGAAGTTTTACTTATATCAAAGAATGTAAGAAATGGGTGATGACGGTGTTTCATAATTACCAATGGGATCTGAATTACAGGAATCCAAGGGTGTTTAATGAGATGCTTGATAATATTTTCTTCTATGCAAATTTGGGTGTCGATATTCTTCGCATCGATGCGCCTGCATTTATATGGAAAGAAAAAGGAACAAGATGTCAGAACCTTCCGCAGGCACATGCATTATTACAACTAATAAAAATATGCGTGCAGGTGGCTACACCCGGCATGGCTATATTAGCTGAAGCAATCGTAAGACCACACGAGATCATAAAATATTTTGGCGAAAATGATAAAGAAGCTGAAGAATGTGATTATGCCTACAACGCTACGCAAATGGCATTGCAGTGGGACGCTTTGGCAACTGGTGATACAAGAGTAATGATGGCGGCACAGGATATTTTATTGAGAAAACCATTTGGTACTACATGGATCACTTATACCCGCTGTCATGATGATATTGGTTTAGGATATGATGATTATATGATCGACAATGCAGGCTTTACTTCTTATGAGCATAAAAAATTTCTGAAAGAATATTATTCGGGAAATTATAATGGCTCACCGGCAAAAGGAGCTTTGTTTGCTGTGAATGAAAGAACAGGTGATGCACGGATCAGTGGATCGCTGGCTTCACTATGCGGTTTGGAAGCTGCGATCAATAATAATGATGCAGCGGCAATTGTTTTATCGGTAAATAAGATATTGCTGATGCAGGCGATGAGCTTTTTTATCGGCGGTACTCCTATGATGTTTTATGGCGATGAATCAGGGTATTTGAATGATTACTCTTATTTAGATGATGAAGGAAAAAGTTATGATAATCGCTGGATGCATCGTCCTGTTATTGATTGGAATAAAAATGAGAATGTAGATAAGCCCGGTACGATCGAACATATTATTTTCTCATCAACACAAAAATTAATAGGATTACGAAAGAGCATTCCTGTGATCGCTGATAAAAAAAATCTTACCTGGCTTCGACCACATAATATTCATGTAGCCGGTTTTTTGCGGGCATGGGATGATGACAGGGTATATTGTTTGTTCAATTTCAGTAATCGCAAACAATCAATAACATGGTATGCATTTAAAGAAAATGGTATGCGGCCAACGAAATTGTATGATCATTGGAGTGAACAATACTTTGATGTAGGCGGCGATAATGAATATTTTGTTTTGCCGTCGTATTCGTTTTTTATTTTGGAACCGAAGTAAATTTATAGATGAAAATATTGGTTGCGCTAGTAACGATACTATCCATTCATGCATGTACTATGTTTGAGAAAGAAGAAAGGCTTTTAAGTGAGCATAAGAAAACAAATGGCGAAATAATTAAACTCTATTATGTTGGGTTAGGTGCTACAACAAAAGATGTACTACAGATTAGGAAGAGTGATAATGCTAAACCATTGTGGGTTGATGATAAATATAATTGCTTAAATAGCTCAATGTTAATTAATGATAACACCTTGCAAATAGTTGTGAGCGATACCGGTTATTACAACAATAACAAAATGGACACATTAATAATTAATGTGAAATAGATAGAAATTCGTTGTTATTCCGATTTTCCATACTTAGCAATCAAAGCCAATAATACTCCATTCGTCCACCCAAATCCATCTTGCCCCGGGTACTCGCCACCGCCAGCTTCGAGATGAGTATCAACAACATTATATTTTTCCATCAGCTTACCTGTACGATTGTAGACATCAATATTCAATTTCATCCATCGCATTGCAATATCTTTTGCCAGTTCTTTTTGTCCGCAACGATCCAATCCCCAAATGGTCATCCATTGCAACGGCGCCCATCCATTAGGTGAATCCCATTGTTGTGCTGTATTATTTTTAGTGGTGGTTACTCCACCCGGTTGTAATAAATTTGATTTGACCGCCTCAGAAGCTTTTCTTGCCTGCAGACTTAAATAATCAGGCTTGCTTTCAAAAAAGCAAAATGGATACATGCCAGCAGGAGTTATCTCATTTAATATCTTTTGTGTTTTAAAATTATAATCGCAGTAATAATTCATTTTTGAATTCCAGCAATATTTATCTATTGCCACTCTTCTTGATTCTGCTTTCTTTCTATATGCACTCGCTAAACTATCCTTGCCTGCTGTTTGAAAACCTTTGGCGATCGTCAGTTCAAGATTTAATAAGAGTGAATTCAAATCAACAGCAATGTAGTTTGTAACTTGAAGAGATGTCAAATTTTTTCCATCAGCAAACCAACGATTACTAAAGTCAATTCCACTTTCTGCACCAGCACGAAGATGTTTATACATTTCAATTACAGGTCTGCCAGACTTTTTTGCTGTTTCAAAATCTTCTTTCCAGCTTTCCTGCCTGGGTACATTGCTATCATCCCAATACCGATTAAGAATAGTTCCATCTTTTAATTTGACTACACGACGATAAGATTGCCCAATTTTTAATTTTGAAGCACCATCCATCCAGAAAGTATATTCTTTGGTCAATGCAGGAAGGAAAGTGACATACACATTATCTCCTTTAATTGAAGCCAGCAATTGTACCATCGCAGCAAAGAACGGAGGTTGTGATCTTCCAATATAATAACTTCTGTTTCCATTTGGAATATGGCCATATGTTTCGATGAGGTAAGCAAAGTTTTTGATCATGTTCTCGATCATATCTGTTTGCCCACTTTCTTTTAAGCCCAACATTGTGAAATAAGAATCCCAATAATAAATTTCTCTGAAGCGACCTCCGGGAACTATATATGGGTTTGGTAATGGCAATAAAGAACTTCCTTCGACCTTTTTATCCGGCTCACGACGAAGTGCTCCCCATAAATTCTTTATATGCATCACAACATCCTTCTCCTGTTGTATGTAATTGATAGTTGGCGGCGCAGGGGGCATATCAAAATTTTCTTTCACGAACATTTCTAGTGAAAATTTTATCGCCGGATTCTTTTTGATCTTCAGATAATCCTTTACAATCTCTTTTGGGTCTCGTTTAGGTGTACAATCCACAAAAGTTTTTCCATCAGGAAATATGCGTGACATCTGTACATCTTTAAATAGCTCCCCATAAACCTGGTCAGGAGTTTGCACTTTTATTTGTGCAGATGATATAATTGTAAAAAGCAGGATCGAAAAAGTAAATGTAGTTTTCCTCATAGTGATAAATTCACTTTAAAGATACATGAACCATGTCGTATGGTAATGAATTGCCTAGTGCAATGTGCCGGGATTAAATGTTCGCCAGCTGTGCCAAAACTCCTGTGAAGCAAGTAATGGCTTTAAAGTAAGTATGGTGTCGATCCCTTTACCATCAAGTCTTAACTTATGTTGATTGAAAAATAAGGTATCACCAGTTATACTAAATGTTGAATTATCAGGTCTTTCAAAAGCAAAAAAACTTTTTTCATTTTTCGAAAGAACTATCAACACAGGCGTTGATGCGATTTTATCCTGTATCAATCTTTGTTTTTTTAACTCATTCCAATCATAGGCTTTTGTTTCCTTACCGGCTTTTACACCGATCACCCATGATTTGTCGTTCCATGAAAGACTATCAGTGCCTGTTAGTTTGCTTTTACTCTTACCGCTTTCAAATTTAAAAGTGCTATCATATGATTTTATAAAGTTTGGATCAGCTTGCATGATCAATGAATTAGGATTTAACTGAAGCCAATCACTCAATGAGGTTTGTGTGCTATAAAACTCCGGCAATTGTTGTCCTTTTAATTTTCCGGTAATTGCTTCTCCTGTTACTTGCCTCCACCAACTATGTGTGGTCACATCTTCAAACATTGCATTGAAATGATCCATTCCGACCAAACGAAATTTTTCAGGTTTACCATTTACTAATGGTTCATATACTCTTCCCGTTCTGCAAACAGTACAATAGGTAACGATCAAAGGCTTTCCTCCAACCGTATCTTGTACCTGGTGATGATAACCTAAGTATTGAATCGGGTATGCTTTTGCTTCGCCGTTATTTACAACACCGAGAACCAATCGATTTGAATCAACTTTGTTTTGCGCAGCACTTACCAATAATAATTTTTTTGGTTGATAAAACATATGATCGGCAGCCATCACAAAATTTGCCATATAAATAACTATTGCAATAATTACGATCGGGAAAAGCAATAGCCATTTTCTTTTCCATTGCGATTTGAATAAACCAAGGACAATCATTGCAGCAAACAAACCTCTGAATATCCAGCGCCATTTGTATAAGAAATAAGCAAGATCAATACTGTTCATTTGTTGGCTACCGGGCATTGGCATAATGAAATAAACATTTGCTATTTCAAATAGCAGTAAACCAATTAGACCTAACCAAAAGTATTTTTTCATATAGCAGAAGTTTAATTATAAATGCCAGGTGCGATCAATCTTTATTTTTTAGATGATCATATCCTTGTGGTAAACGATTGTACCCGTTGTTTTTTAATCTTTCTCCCAAACTTTTATAAAAGCTGGGATCTGCCGGAGTTAAAGTTGCCAGTCCATCTACATATCTGTTGTATAAACAAAACAATGCCGCAATAAGGACCGTATCATGTATCTCCATATCTGTTGCTCCTGCATCCCTAGCTTGTTGTATTGATGCTCCGGTTACGCTTTTTCCACTTTCCTGTAGTTGAGATGCAATGGTTAGTAATGCTTTCATTTTGTTACTTACAGGTGCATTGATTATATCTTCTTTTACTTTGGAGGAAGTATTTTCTTCACCTAATAAAATATCAGCAATAGCTGTATGGGCAGATACGCAGAACTTGCATTCATTACGGTGAGAAACTATCGTTGCTATCAACTCTCTTTCCCCTTCGGATAACGTAGAGGGGCCACGCAATAATAGTTGTGTCAATGCCCTGATATGTATACCCGTATCTTTCCTGTACTCAAGCAAGCCAGTAATACCCGGTAAATGATCTTCTAACAGAATATGTGGCATAAAAAATAAGTTTTGAAAATCCTTTTTTAAAAAAATCCCCTCTGTAGAAACAAAGGGGTTATATGCTTATATTATGTCCTATTCAAATTTTATTTTTATTCTGCACCATCTGTGATAGCTCTTGCGATCGCATAACCACCTACCTTATTTCCACTTTCCAATCCTTTTTCACAATCGCTACGATAGTGGATGGCAGCATACATTCTTGACAAGGATGCTTCTTTTGCCATGTCCATGTATTTGGTTGCGTTTGATGGAATGATATGACCCAATATTGTTGCAGCTGCTGCACTGAATGTTGAGTGACCTGATGTATAAGATGGAAAGTTTGGTAAACCTGTTACTGTTTTTATCGTATTATTCATTTGTGGCGGACGTGGATTGAAGTAAACATATTTTGCATCCCAGCATACAATAGCTGCGTCCATCATTGCCATATTCAATAATGCCATGTTTCTAGCCCATCTTACTTCACTGAAATTTTGTTTTACAAAATCTTCAGCAGCTATTTGGTTCCAGTGACCGGGAGGTGTAGGAGTGCTGATACCATCAGCCCAAAAATGAGCAATACGTCGCTGCTCCGTAGTAAGACTTGTACTTAAATGACGAATTTCTTCTAATTCATCTTTGAATTTTTGAGATGAAGTTGATGGAGGTGCAGGAGGACGTATTGTTGTTACCATTGTAACTGAATCAAACAACCATGTCTTTACTCTTCCAAATAACATGAGCATACCAGGTCTTTTTGGGCTTTCCTGGCTGATCCATGGAATTTCATTTCTTGTGATGCAATCCTGTTCAAATTGAGTTTGGATAGCAAGACTACCAACTGCAGCACCGGCTCTGTCACCTCTTGCTCTTGTTACAAATTTTTGTGCAACTAATTTTCCTAATGCTTCACCTGCATCCAGGTCACTACGAACATTGGCACCTGCTATCAATCTTGCTTTTTTATGTTCTTCAATTTTTTGCTGAATGAAATCCTGGTCGCCGGGGAAAAGTAGTTTCATCATTTCACCAACGACACCAGCTACTACTGCATCTTCTGATGGATAAGATGGAAGATCAGATTGTGGTATCAATGAAGGAATGGTTGGATCAACTTTATATGGTGCTAAACGAGTATATAATTTTTTATAATACCATGCTGCAACCAAGGCATCATACTCTGCTGCTGCTACGTATGCATAAGCTCTTGATGCGTATGGTGGATTGGCAAATGGGAATTGGGGATAAGCCAATGGATTGTTTGCATTCGGAATAGGATATGTTCCATCCGCATTTTGGTATGGAGGTATATTATGTTTTGCAACAAGCTGTCTCATGATCTCATTCCAGCGAAGAACAGCACCGGCACTCCAATAATTAACAAGATTTTTTTCTTCTTTTGAAAGATTTGCCTGCCATGTTTTGATCTCATTCACCTGTGCTATGTAATCAGGAGTAGTTGTTGCGATAGGAGCGGCAACAGGAAATTCTGTTGGTCCCGTTAACAAAATTGGCTTCCACGTACCCGCATTGATATCTAATGATGCAGGCTGTAATGACGGATACTGAAGATTTGTTTCAACAAGATCTTTGTTGCATGCATTCAGCAATACAGTAGATAATATTATTGGTATGAATATTTTTTTCATAGTTATTATTTTTTATCGCCTTTAGAATCGGTTTTTTTCTTTTTGGTAAAATCGATCACATAAAATATCCCGGCGTTAAATCCTGTTGCTTGGCCAACATTTCTTCCGGAGATAGTCGTCATCACGTTTCCTGTTAAAGAAAGCTGACGATAAAAAGGCATATCATATTTGAAATTGAAACCGATCCTTTTCATGTCCATATTGTTACTTGGAAATGGCATGTTGTTGCGTGTTATATCGAATCCACCCAGTGTGTTCCAACCATCAAACACAGCTTCAGCTATCAAACCTTTATCTCTCCAACCAGCTCTTATATTAGCTGCAACAGCATCAGGCATTTTCACTTCATTAGTATAATGCATTTCTGTTGTGTAATATGAATTGCGATCGAGCTTGATATTACTTCTTCTTACATAGGTTCCGGATACAGTTGCGAACCATGATCCACGCTGATAATCCAACATGGCACGCATTGAAAGATTTTTACTTTCTAAACCAATTGACATTGGTAAAAAGTCTGCAGTGTAGTCTGATACAGGACAAGAAAATCCGCCGATCAATATATATGATAAGCGTCCAGATGCAAGCTTTGCAGTCATCGGTTTCCATTTTACCCATAAAGAAAGATCCTGCACTCCTTCTTGTCCGTTCAATTGACCGGCAGAAGCTTTTGTTTTTACATAAGGCAAACCAAATAGCACATTCAATTTTTTGGTAATTCCGTAATTGCCCATTACACTATACATTTGAGTGGAAACAGTTCCGAGATTTAAATTTTCTCTCTTCAATGTTCCTTCCCAATAATTTTTCCAGCTGCTATAACCAAACATTGGTCCGATACACAATGCATTTTTTTCCATCATGATGCCATCGATGTCTGTTTGCGCCGCTGATGTTATTGACATCATGATGAAGAACGATGCAATAGCAAAACGCATCCTGGTTTGTATAAATGTTTTCATTTAAAAAGATTTGATGTCTTAGGTATATTAATTGTAAAGGGAAGAATACTTCAGTACAAGTATTCTTCCACTAATAAACCAAGCTATGTTTATAGACGAATGGTTATTCCTGCGCTGATCAAATAATCAGCAAATGCTGCATCACCTTGCACATGTGTACCTGTATCTCTTGAGCGACGGATGTCAGAATCGCTTTGCGTACGATTTCTTTCCAACGCAACAGGAACAGAAAGATTAAAACTTATTTTTTTAGCTACATATGTAACTGAAGGTTCTGCAGAAATAATATAACCAGGTCTTCTGAATCCACGGCTTCCACCAATAAGATCTTTTGAAGGCAATCCTTCAATACGAAGACCACCCGCAAAATTCCATTGTCTTACCATAAAGCTTGCACCACCACGAGCCATGAATAGATCAGGAACACTCATTACATCTGTATTGTATTTTTTTGTTGTTGCACTTGCAACACCACCTCTTGTTGTAGATGTTCCGTTTACTTCACGGGGATTTGACAAATAGAAGAAGCTACCATATACGCCAAATCTATGACTGAAATTATAAAAGCTATTGAACTCAAAAGTAATTCCTGTACCACCATCACCTGGTTGAATTGATTGATCAACCGGACCAAGCACACTTGAGTCTGCTTTTTTATAGAAATAATCCATGTAGTTATAATTGCCGGTTGGCAATTTTATTCCAAGGCCAAGTTGAATGTTTCCCTTATGAGAAGTTTTAGGATCGAACATCCAGCGATAAGCAGAAAATCTTGCATCACCAATGCCGAATGAATGTGTGCTATGTCTTGTTGCGCCATCATGTTCATATAAAGATGAACGACTAAAAGACATAATAGGAACAGTCATACCAAGTGACCATCTTCTATTGATAGTTCTTGTTGCTGTGATATCTAATTCATAAGAATGATTGATAACCTGAGTTCCTTTTTCAACTCTTTCTTTTTGCTCTTCAGTACCCACAAAATGTTTATACGATTTGAAGTAGCGGTTATTGAGATTGAGTTCCCAACCTTTTACGTCAGTAGGACGGCCGCAAATTCCCGCGGTTCCCTTAATTGCCACACAACCTTGTGCATTTGTTTGTTGGTAAACAACTACAATTAATATTACGATGATAAATAAAATGCGTTTCATGATATAAGCAGTTTTCGTTTTAATTAATTTATTTTTTAAGTTTTAAACGGGACACAACATATTCTCCCAGTTTTTTTCCGGCAATTGCTCCATTCTCATTATCGAACCGATAATGAATGCCGCCATATAATCTTGACATAGCAGCTTCCTGTGCAGCGCCACGGAAAGATTTGATCTCACGATTTTTTATTCCAAATTCAAGTAGTGAAGTATCGGTAAAAGACAAATTATCACCAAACCAATGTGTCATTACTTCGGCAGCGGCTGCACTGTTGGTAGCATGACCACTGGTATAAGATGGGAATGGCGGAGTTTGAATATAGGGACGCCATTTATCATCTATTGTATTTATCACTGTTTCAGGACGGACATAATTACTTCTGAACTTTTCATTCCAACAACTAATGAATGCATCAAACAATGCAACCGCTGTTTCTGCATAAGCAGCCACAGTAGTTCTGAAATTAGCCTTTGCAGCTTGCGCACCAATGCCAATGATATTCATCCAATGCCCCGGAGGTGAAAACTTTTTGGTAACGAACATAACATGACCAACAACATTTGTTTTAACAGGATTGTCATCCCAGAAATCTGCAATATGTTTTTGTTCATCAGTCAGGCTATCACCTATATTTTTCACTTCCATCAGCGCTTTATAATATGCACTGTTCTTGTTTTTAACATCAAACAAAGGCGGAGGAACTGGCCTGAATTGAGAAGCTGAATCCATCGTCATCGGTCTTATTTCTCCCCAATGAGGCTCAATTGCTGTTGTATATGCTGGTGGTGTCGGTATCCAACGACCAGGTTCATTATAAAGAACAGTATATCTTTCCGCAGTTCTTAATTTAGCATAATTATCTCCTTTGCTCCATCGAATAATTGCAGCTACAATTGAATCGGAAAATTCCATTGTGTTTTTAATAACAGCAGGAGAAATACCAACGCTATCAGCCATTTTTTTCAAACCATCATAATAACCCATCATGCTTCCTTCAGGAAAAGTAACTGCATTGCCAACTTTTGTAAAAGCAAATAATGCAGCAAGATCAAAATCGATATCTTTTACCTTTGGCTTGGGCATTGCAGGCATATGTTTGATCTGGCCTGACAATGAAATATAATTATCATCACCTGCTACTATACATTCAAAAGCAGCAATACTTGCATATACATAGTTACGGGCGGCGATCATTGGAGGAAAATTATTTTCCAATACAACATCGTTCAGCTTCTTTACTGTCTTGCAATAAAGCAACTGGTTACTGAAGAATTTTAAATTGGTTTGTGTATGTGCCCCTTGTTCTGTGCAGCTGATAATCGCTGTTACAAACAACACGGGCATTAAAAACTTTAATGCTTTCATGTTTTTGGATAAATAAATTCAGAAATAAATATTTTCTGTCGTTGGTTTTGGTCCAGGAAATACCTTAGGCTTCCGGAGGTTGAGCGTCAGTAAGAGGGGTAAACAAGTTTTTTAACTCTGTATTCCTGCTAAACCAGGATAAGGCTGCTATGGAAAAATTATTTTCACTAACAGTGGTCTCGTGTATGCGAAATTCAGTTGTAAGCAGTTTTATTAAATTATTTTTTTGTTGTGAACCTTGCTTATTGGCAGGAACATCATTCACTGATTTTGTAAACTCATCTTTCGCCTTGACTATATTGTTCTTTTCTATGTTCGGAAGGCAAAGAAGATATAGCGTATTGCTGCTTACTTTTCTTTTTACATAACGATAGTGATTGCCGTTCCAATCCGCTTCACCATAAACATTTTCATAATCTTTATCGGAATAGTAGGGCATGTTAAGTGGTATCTGTATCTCCACTAATTGTTCTTCACTATAATTACCTGTAGAAATTTTTTGTTCGAGTTTGGCTGTAGCCTTGTTTTCAATTGCAGTAAATAGCCAGCGATAACCAATAAGGTTAAATAGCATTACAAAAAGCAGAAGTATGGCAACAATCTTCTTCAAGCAGCTAAAGATACAATTCCTCTTTATTTTACAATGAATGTTTTTTTCTGTGTGCCAACACCTGTTAGTGTTAGACTCTTCCATTGTTTGGGTAAACTAGTTTTGACCTGGACAATTCCATTCGATGTAATATCTAATCCACCAAAACCCATCAACAATGATTGAATAATACCACCTGCACCGGTAGAAAAATATGGATTGGTACCTCCTTTGGTTTCAGCAATCACTCGAAATGGCGGATTCAGATTTGGCACAAATGCCTCCTTGAACCAATGATAAGCTTTATCACCATCACCTAATCTGGCATATAAAGTTGTAAATACAGCCTGAGTCATAGCTGGAGTTCCTTCGTTGGGCACTCTTGTTTCATAATATTCAAGATCTTTTTTTATTTGTGCAACATCAGTTATTTGTTTCAATGGATAGGATAAAAGATTTACATCGGCTTGTTTTATTCCTTCACCATTATAAGAAGCATGTTCTCTTGTTACACCATTTTCCATTTTTAAAATAGGAATGTTATTAGCAACATTCATCCAATCAGGATCAGGTACAAGTCCTAAAACTTTTGCAGCTTCAGTTGCAAACTGAAGGTTTGATTTTGCAGCTGCATTGGTAAATGCATTGTTGTCTACATTCTCCGCCCATTCATCTGCTGCTACGACATTTTTTATATCATAATGACCGGGACCATTTCTTTCAACACGGCTTGCCCAAAAATCTGCAGTTGCAGATAATATTGGATAGCCTTTATCTTTTAACCATTGCTTATCCTGTGTAACGCAATAGTAATTCCATGCAGCAATACCGACACAAGCTGTAATGTGATGTTCGAATGGTCCGCTTAATGCCCATACAGGAGTTTCTTCAACACCCGTCTCTGCGCTTTCCCAGGGGAACATTGCTCCTTTGTATCCTTTACTGAATGCATTTCTTTTTGCAGCATCCAATCTTTGAAAACGATATTCAACAAGACTCTTTGCAATTTCAGGATGAAGAACAAGAATAGAAGGATACATCCATAATTCTGTGTCCCAAAAAACATGACCATTATAGCCAAGGCCGCTTAATCCCATTGGTGATGGAGATAAGGCAGTCCCTTCTCTTGAAAAAGAATATAAATGATACAACATGCTATGCACATCCTGCTGGCTTTGCGGATCACCTTCTATTATTATATCACTCTTCCATAATTCATCCCATGCCTTTGTGTGAAAACTTAATAGGCGTTCTCTTCCTTCCAGTTTTGCGAAAATGGTAGCCCGTTCAGCTTCGTTCAATGGATCATCATGATGAGCAGATGTTATAGATGAGCCTGCAATTGAAAAACGATATGTTTCACCGGCTTTCAACTTCCTGGTGAATTTCATCAGGTGCATATTATTATCCCACATTTCATGTATTACTCTTGGTTCGTTGCCATGTTGTTCGCTAAATAAAAATGTATTGCTTGCGCACATCAGCAGTTTTCCTGTCGGACTTTTTGCGGATGAGGTCAATAAACTAATTACAACATGTGGCCGGTCAATTTCATTATAATAATTCTGAACATCCTTTAATGCATCGGGTGCTTCCATAACACTTGCACCGGTCATTGTAAAATCTTTTTTAGCTGTAACAGTTACATCCATTAAAACTGTATATGGTAAATGACGAAGTGAATAATAGGTATAAGCAACAGATGCCTTATCAGAAAAATCAAAAGTTGTAGTGAACGAAGCTTTTTTCATGTCCAATTCCTGCTGCATGTTTGATGCTGATCTTGCATCAATGCGTTTACCGTCAATTTCCAAATACATGTTCAGCAAATTGAAGCTTCTTAGAAAATTGCTGACCCTTCCCCGTCCATAAAGATCATAAGCACCGGCAAGCACCACATCTTTTACTTTAAAAGGTTCAGGCGAGGAAACAATGCCGATCATTCCGTTTGCAACCGTGATACCATAATAATTAGAGGGATCAATTTTATCTGCCTTGATCTTCCATGCATCCTGGCAAAAACAGGCGAGTGAGGTGGTAAACAGCAGAAAACTGAATAGAATTTTTTTAATCATATGGCCTTATAAATAGTTGTTTCAGAATTATTAGGGTTGACAAAGGGGTTCTGTCTAAGAACTGGCAAGCTAAAAATCAAATCTAATTACTTTGATTATTTAAACAAAAAACCTTTGCATTCCGCTTTCGAAGTAACTTTAAGGCTGTGCACATGACAAAAATTATTTGCGGAGAAATAAAAAAGCTCTAACATTGTGTGCTTGTAACACATTAGATTCAACCATTATTAATTTTTAATTACTGCTTATGTACTGCGAAAGATTGCTAAAAGCGATTGTTTTGCCCTGCCTGTTGCTTCTTTCACTAACAGGTATTTCACAGGAAAAAATAATCACAGGTAAGGTTACAGATCCAAACGGATCAGGAATACCCGGTGTGTCAGTTACTGCCAAAGGCAGCACTGTTGGCACACAAACAGGAACAGACGGAACATTTAGATTATCTGTTAAATCTTCTGTTACTACTCTAATTTTTTCATCAGTTGGTTATGCTACACAGGAAGTTTCCATTAGCGGAGCTACTGTTGATGTTCGAATGGCTGTTTCAAATGCTACACTTGGTGAAGTGATAGTATCTACAGGTTATGGAACTGCCCGCAAAAAAGACCTGACTGGTTCTATTACTCAAATTTCATCAAAGGATTTTCAGAAAGGACCTCAAACATCGCCACTTCAATTGATACAAGGTAAAGTTCCAGGTGTTCAAATATCAACCGGAAGTGGTATGCCGGGTGCCGGCATTTATATACGCATCAGGCAAGGCGCTTCTTTAAATGCAACCAACGATCCTCTTATTGTGATCGATGGGGTACCTCTTGAAACGGGTGGTATCTCTGGGGTTGCAAACCCACTTGCACTTTTAAATCCAAATGATATTGAGAGCATGAACATCTTAAAAGATGCTTCTGCAACAGCCATCTTTGGTAACCGTGCTTCAAACGGTGTTATTATCATTAATACTAAAAAAGGATTGAGTGGAAAATTAAAGATCAGCTATAACAGTAATGTTACTTTATCAACTGTTACAAAAACGGCTGATGTATTAAATCCAAATGAATTCAGAGATCTTGTAAATGCACAAGGTACTGCAGCGCAAAAAGCTCTACTGGGTACTGCAAATACAAATTGGCAAGATGAAATTTATCGTGATGCAATATCATTCGATAACAATATCAGTTTTACAGGAGGCATAAAAAAACTTCCTTATCGTTTATCACTTGGCTACCTGAACCAGGATGGTATTCTGAAAAAAGATAACCTGCAAAGAGGAACAATGGCAATTAACATCAATCCTAAATTGATGAAGAATCATTTGAGTATTGATATTAATATGAAGAACTCTATTACCCGCAGCTATTTTGCTAACCAGGGTGCTATTGGCTCTGCCGTTTTCTTTGATCCTACTCAGCCGGTTTATAATACTGCCAAACCACAATACGGCGGTTATTGGGAATGGGAGTTAAATGGACTACCAAATACATTAGCTTCAAAAAACCCGGTAAGCCTTTTACAGCAAAACCGTAACATAGGTAACACTTATCGCAGTATTGGTAATGTTCAATTTGAATATAAATTTCATTTCTTACCTGAATTGAAAGCCAACCTGAACCTTGGTTATGACGTTTCAAAGGGATCAGGTTCTTCGGTTACACTACCAACAGCAGCATCAGCTTATACAGTTGGTGGAAGCAAAAGCAGGTATATGCAAAAGAGATGGAACTATCTTTCAGACTTCTATCTGAATTATGCAAAGACATTTTCAAAGCATCGTGTAGATGCAACAGCAGGTTATGGCTGGCAAGATTGGACAAATTATTCTCCAAGTTTTCCTACTGTTAATGGAACAAGTGTAATACCTGCAACTTCTGATTTCAAAAGCCAACATACTTTGCTTTCAATGTTTGGAAGAGTGAATTATGGATATGATGACCGTTATTTAGTAACGGGAACAATAAGAAGAGATGGTTCTTCACGTTTTGCAGTTGATAATCGTTGGGGGTGGTTTCCTTCTGCTGCTGTAGCATGGCGAATAAGCCGTGAATCATTTATGGTTGATTCAAGAACAATTTCTGATCTGAAATTAAGAGCGGGTTGGGGTATTACAGGCCAACAGGATGTAGGTAATGATTATCCTTACTTGGCAAGATATACTGTAAGTGACAGCAGTGGTATGTATCAATTCGGAAGCAATTATTATTTATTACTTCGTCCTGAAGGATATGATGAAAACCTAAAATGGGAAACTACAGAAACATATAATGCAGGGCTTGATGTTGGATTGTTCCAGGGCCGTGTTAATTTCAGTGTCGATGCATACTTTAAAAAAACAAAAGATCTTTTATCGGTTATTTCAGTTCCTGCAGGATCAAACCTGACTAACCAGATCCTTACAAACGTGGGAAATATGGAAAATAAGGGAATTGAATTCACATTGAATGCAAGCCCTATCCGTAATAAAGATTTTACATGGGATCTTAATTTCAACTTTACTTATAATACAAGAAAGATCACTAATCTTAGCAAAGTAAAAGATAACAGCGCTGTAGGTTTGTTCGTTGGTGGCATTGCAGGTGGTGTTGGAAATACAATTCAAATTCACACTGTAGGATATGCACCAAACACCTTTTACGTATATAAACAAGTGTATGATCAGAAGGGTAAGCCGATTGAAGCCTTGTATGTTGATATGAACAAAGATGGAGCGTCGAATGATAATGATAAGTATCGCTACAAGAACCCGCAACCAGATTATTTCATGGGATTGGGTTCTCAGTTTGGGTATAAAAAATGGACATTAGGTCTTACAGCAAGAGCAAGCATTGGAAATTATATGTATAACAACTTCCATTCAAATAATGGTACATATCAAAATTTTGGTTTTCCAAATTATTTAGGTAACGTATCAAGAAATGTTCTGGAAACAGGATTTACAGTGCCAAGGCTTTGGTCTGATTATTATATCGAGAATGCTTCGTTCGTAAGATTGGATAATGTAAATCTTGGATATAATGTAGGAAAGATCGGTAAGGGCACAACTCTGCGTGTTTCAGCGAATGTGCAGAATGTATTTGTTATTACAAAGTATACCGGTTTGGATCCTGAAATTCCAAGCGGTATCGATAATAATTTTTATCCAAGACCACGTACTTATTCACTTGGTTTTAATCTTGATTTCTGATTTTAAAAAAATTGAATTATGAAGAATAAATTCATTAAAGCAATTTCATTAGTAATGCTGGTCTTGTTTTTTACCAGTTGTACTAAAACACTTGACCGCAAGCCATTCTATGATGTGACTTCGGCGACTGTGTACGATAATTTCACTAACTACAAATCAATACTTGCTAAATTATACGCAGGTCTTGCAGTAAGCGGTCAACAAGGTCCAAGCGGTCGTCCTGATATCTTTGGTTTGGATGAGGGATTCTCAAGCTACCTGCGTCAATACTGGCAATTGCAGGAATTAGCATCTGATGAAGCAGTGATCGGTTGGAACGATGGAACGATCAAAGATCTTCATAACATGACATGGACACAAGCCAATGAGTTCATCCGTATGATGTATGACAGGATATTTTATCAAATTTCTCTTTGCAATGAATTTTTAAGAGAAACAACTGATTCTAAATTATCTGATCGTAAGATAGCCGGTAATGATCTTGTCGAGGCAAAAAAATATCGTAACGAAGCAAGATTTTTAAGAGCACTTAGTTACTATCACGCAATCGATATGTTTGGTAATGTTCCTTTCGTTCAGGAAACAGATCCTATAGGAACATTCTTCCCGCCGCAGATCACAAGAGCCAATTTGTTTACATGGTTGGAAACAGAATTGAAATCTCTTGAAACGGCATTGACACCAGCAAGACAAAATGAATATGGAAGAGCTGACCAGGCTGCTGTATGGATGGTACTTGCAAAACTTTATTTGAATGCAGCTGTATATACAGGAACTGCAAGACACAGCGATTGCATCACATATTGCAATAAGATCCTTGCCGCTGGTTATACATTAGCTCCTCAGTACAGGTTAAATTTCCTCGCTGACAACAATACTTCACCTGAAATGATATTTGCAGTATCGTTCGATGGTCTTCATACCAAATCATGGGGTGCTATGACTTATCTTGTTCATGCCCCGGTGGGTGGTAATATGAATCCAGCTTTATGGGGTATCAATGGAGGATGGAGTGGGTTGCGTGCAACAAAAGCAATTGTAAATCTTTTCCCTTCAACAACTGCTAGTCCTGATTCAAGAGGTATTTTTCATACGAGCGGACAAAATTTAGAGATCGTTGATCTTTCAACTTTCACCGATGGTTTCCCGATCACTAAATACAAAAACCTTACTTCAACAGGTGCTAAAGGTTCAGATCCTGATGGCAATTTCCCAGATACAGATTTTCCGTTATTCCGTTTGGCTGATGTTTATTTAATGTATGCTGAATGTGTTTTGGCAACAAACGCCGATAAGTCAACCGCAGTAACTTATATAAATGCACTTCGTCAAAGAGCTTATGGAAATACAACAGGTAATATAACAGCAACAGATCTAACTTTTGATTTTCTTTTAAAAGAGAGAGCAAGAGAGTTGAATTGGGAAGCTCATCGTCGCCAGGACCTTATACGTTTTGAAAAATATCCAGGTTTTGCAGGATATTATACTGGCAGTACTTATGTATGGCCATGGAAAGGTGGTGTACTGGGCGGTATAGGTGTTGGCAGTCATCGTACAATATATCCAATACCATCAACTGATATTGCAGCCAATCCTAACCTGACTCAAAATCCGGGATATTAAGAAACAAAATCAATGTTCACCAAACTAAATAAAAATATTATGAGAACATGGTTAAATAGAATTATGATGATGGCAGTTGCGGCCATTATCATCTCATCTTGTAAAAAAGATGAAGTAAAAACAATACTGAATGTTGGTGCTGCTCCATCATTGGCGGCCAATAATACTTCACTGGTATTGTTGCAGGCAAATGCAAACAACGATGCAGTAAAGTTTACATATAGTCCTGCTACATTTGGTTTTGATGCAGCAGTTACTTATGTATTGCAAATAGCAAAAGGCGGAACAAGTTTTGCCAGTGCGTCAACAACTGAAGTTGGTCTAAGCAATATTTCTCCCATGGAGAAATCATTCAAAGTAGTTGATTTCAACAGGGAGCTTTTAAAGATCATTAATTATGGAACTGCAACTCCTGTTGAAGTAAGAGTAAAAGCAACTGTTGCTGCAGCTGCGCCTCCAACTTATTCAAATGTTGTTACAATCACTGCTACTGCGTATCGTGACATAATAAAATATGCGTTTCCCAATGCATTAAATATCGCAGGTAATTTCCAGGGTTGGGATCCAGGTACTGCACCGCAAATAGTAAAACAAAACAATGGTGGTTACAATGGTTTTGAAGGGTACATTGTGTTCAATGCTGCTTCACCTGAGTTCAAAATGGTGAAAGGTGATAATTGGGGCGCTGGAGATTATGGTAGCGCCGGAGCAGGTACACTTGGTAATGGTGGTCCAAATCTTACCATCCCAAGTGGTGGCGCCGGTCTTACTGGTTATTATCGGGTGAGGGCAAATACAACTAACCTTACATGGGGCTATACTAAAATAAATACATGGGGTATCATTGGTGCATTCAATGGATGGAGTAGCAGTGTTCCTTTAACGTTCAATGCATCTACAGGTGTTTGGAGTATTACAAGGGATATGCCGACTGGCGAATTTAAATTCCGTGCAAATGATGATTGGGGAATAAACTTCGGTGATAACAATGCTGATTTTAAGCCAGAGTACGATGGATCCAATCTGAATATTTCTGTTGCAGGCAACTATACCATTTCACTTGACCTAAGCGTAGGTGGCAACTATGCATATACACTCAAGAAGAATTAATGAGTCATACATAAGCAGTCCATTAATTTGGTTAGTACGCCGTCCCGCTTAGCGGGACGGCTTTTTTTAAAAAATCTTTTTTGATACAAACCTTTGAATCTGAAAAGACAAATGCAAAATATCAATTGTAATTGGTCAATTAAATTCGAAACTCGTAGAATCACTATAGGATAATTGCAAATCAAAATTAATTTTGTACTCAATTACTGAACGTATCATCCATCAGTAATTTCTCTTTAACGTCCGGTTTCCTTCGAACTACCACCCTAATAATCCGTTTTAAAAATTTTAAACACCCGTTGTATGAAAACGACACGTACCCTTGGCCTGTTAATGGCGTTTGCTACCATTCTTATTTTTTCCTGTAAAAAAACTGATCTCGCAAAACCTGAAATAACTCAAGAAATAACTGGCGCAGCCCGTATAGTTCTTATTTCAGGAACAGCTATGATCGAGAATCCTGATTGTTCATCAACTTGTATCAATGCAGATGGTCCTTATGTTGAGTCTTCAGGTTCTAACACTCAAACCTGGGGAAATCCTGCTAATCCTCAGCATTGGAAAACTGTAAGCCATGTTGCTTACAATACGCCAACATCATTCGTGGTAAAAGTTACTTTTACCCAGAGTCATGGCAATTCATCAAATACTGTTAGTGTTACTGCTTTTGGATCTACTCAGTCAGTAGCTACTTTAGCAAGTGGGTCAACCGCTACATTCACTTTCGCTTTGCCTGCAGAGTGGAAAGCATGTGATAATGTTCCTTTCTCAATTCACCAGGAAGGACAAAATTCTCCAATGAATATTTCAAGTTCTTATACTCTTTTCGGTGTTTGTCCTGATAATAGAGGATGCGAAACTTCTTTTACCGGCGAAGCGATCTCATGCGGTTATCAGCGTGAAGCAGTATATACATTTACATCTAAAGATGCATTGGAAGGTTTTAAGATCCAAGGTGGTTTGACAAATTTTACCGGTGCTGATGCAGAAGTAACTGTTACAGCCGGAAGTGTCATCATACAATCACAATGGACAGTCGGTAGTAGTTCAAATCGTGTTATAAAAGTGGAAGGAAATATCGGTGCTTGCGAAACAATTACTATCAGGATCAAATGGAACTCTACAAACTCAGGCGGAATCATAACAGGAAGCTGGTCAGTAAGTGCAAATGGAGGTGAAGTTGCTCCTGCTGTTGCTGGACTGACATGTCAATAAGCGTTGTTTTCATCTTTATTATAATTTGAGTCCTGCGAAAGCGGGACTTTTTGTTTCTATTTTAATAAGTATGATCTTAATAGAATATAATTTCGTTTTAATGAAAGCCTACATTTCCATAAGTTATAATAGAAGAAAAAGTTTGAATGCTGAGGTTAATGGAATAAAAGAAACCTTGCTTGATCAAAAAATAGAATCATTTGTATTTGTTGATGAATTCAGATTTAATTCAAGCCAGGAGAATGAGATGATGCAACAAGCAATGCGATCGATTGATGAATCTGACCTTTTAATTGCTGAAGTGTCTGATAAAGCCATCGGTATTGGCATCGAAGTTGGGTATGCAAAAGCAAAAGGAAAGACTGTGATCTATGTTCGAAATGAAAATGCTGAGCACTCAACTACAGTATCAGGAATAAGTGATTTTCATATAATATATAAAGATGTAACCGGGTTAAAAGAATTATTTAATCACGTAATATCTAAAATCATAAAAGATAAAAAATAAAAAAGGCCGCCTATCTTTTCAGATACAGCGGCCTGGCTTTGTAAGCCCTGACAATCTTTAATTTGCTTTAATAAATATTTGACTTGCTAATTGATTAGGGGATTGTATATATAATGTATACGCACCTGCAGGTAACGTTGATACATCGAATTCCCAATTGTTTGCGCCTTGTGTCGCACTTCTTGTCCATGTTCTTACAGTAACTCCATATCCATTTACTATCCTTATGACCACTGATTCATTATGTGTTGAATAAAACAACACATGCATCGTATTCAGAACAGGATTAGGGGTTATTTGCAATACCGGTTGTGTATTACCGGGTACATGTAATGGCTTGCAAATCCTTGTTACACATCCATGCTGAGTTTTTATTATCAAACAAACTTCATAGGTGCCAGGAACATTGTATTGATGAGTTACATCTCTTCCTGATGCACTACTGCCATCTCCAAATGTCCATTGGTAACTTATAACAGGGTCATCAGGATTGTGTATTGCAAATGCTTTAAATCTAAATGTTCGGGGTGACAGCAATGAATCGGTCATATAACCGCCGCAGACATTTGTTGTAGGCCTTATTACAACCTCATCACAGTCTGATGCAATACATCCACCTTCGAAAAGAATTTTTACACAAGCCCTGTATTCACCCGGTGCAGGATAAGTATGTCGAATGAATAATTGAGAGATGAGGATACCTGAATTTATTTCTATACAAGTATCTTCTCCATCGCCAAAATACCAGCATACCCGTACAGGTCTTTTATTTTCCGATGACCATGGTGATGCAAAGAATCCTCTTACCAGACTTGTGATCGAAGGAGTTAATTGGAATAATTTCACTCTGCACTCACCTTGTCCTTCTACGTTTACAACCTTACATTTTCTTGCTTCGCATCCACCATAGTAAGTGATCTTCACACACACTTCATAACTGCCCGGATGTTCATAACGATGATGCACAACATAAGGACCAGTATAATCCTCGCCGTATTGTATACAAGTATCCTTACCATCACCAAATTTCCAGCATATTTCTTTTGGTTTTTTATTGTCAACATGTGATGGTAATGCTCTGAATGCAACATTCAAAGGATTGTTTGTTGCACTGATCGGTATTCTTTCAAAATCTGCTTTACACTGAACGATCTCTCCGATCTGTATCACTTTACATTTATAGGCCTCACAACCGCCATAGTAAATGATCTTAACACATACTTCATATTGACCCGGATGATCATACTCATGTCTTACCCCATAAAGACCTGTGTAGTTCTCAGGATAACTAATACAAGTGTCTTTGCCATCTCCAAATCTCCAGCAAATTTGTTTTGGTTTTTTATTAGGGCTGTTGAATGGTAAAGCTTTGAAATATGCAACCAGTGGGTTAGCAGTTGTATTTACCAATAACTTTTCAAAATCAGCACGACAGAATTCGCCGACATTGATAAGTTTACATTTATAAGATTCACATCCTCCAAAGTAGATGATCTTTACACACACTTCATATTGGCCAGGTGTATTATAACTGTGGCTGACAGCATATGCCCCAGTATAATTTTCAGTATATGTAATGCAAGTGTCTTTGCCATCTCCAAACCTCCAGCAAATTTGTTTTGGCTTTTTATTGTTATTATGCCATGGTAAAGCTTTAAAATAAACCAATAATTGGTTAGCGGATGTATTTATCAATATCCTTTCAAAATCAGCACGACACTCATCGGGTCTTGTAACTATTAATGGTTTGCATTTAGTTGATTCGCATCCACCATAGTAAATGATCTTTACACAAACAGTATAAGTGCCCGGAAC
>Ga0207675_100000811_pt1 | contig 31076 bp, 28 predicted proteins | sample KBSSwiS42_FD_184305 | JGI IMG/M metagenome (GOLD analysis project Ga0207675, IMG submission 184305) | Switchgrass rhizosphere microbial communities from Kellogg Biological Station, Michigan, USA - KBS Switchgrass S4-2 (SPAdes) (version 2) | ecosystem: Host-associated > Plants > Roots >...
AAGTTCTTCAGGGGCTCGCCCACGCTGATGCGACCGGCCTCGAGGCGGAATTCGCGAATGGACCTTTCGTGGGCGCTGCCGCGTTTCTTGACGATCGAGATCGCCTGGCGGACTTCGCCCTTCGCTTCGAAGTACCGCATGAGGATGACCGCGTCGGCCAGGTAGCTTGCATCCACCGGCGTGATCATCGGTCCGCCGATCAATCCCTGATGCGCGCCGATGAGAATCGCGGCGACGTCCGCCTGGCCGAGGTACGTCAGGAGCTCGTGCAGCTGGATGATCAGAAAGCGCTCTTCCGGCATGGCGTTGAGATAGCCGTTCAGGCTGTCGATGACCACGATGGATACGCCCTGGTTTTTCACGGCCCGCCGGATGGCGTGTGCAAACTCGCCCGGCGAAAGCTCGGCGGGGTCCACCTGCTGCACTGTGACGCGCCCAGCGTCGAGGTGTGACCGCAGGTCGATCCCGAGTCCCGCGCAACGAGTCACGAGGGTGTGGATACTTTCGTCGAAGATGAAGAGCGCCGACGTCTGGCCGCGGTCAGCTGCGGCCGCCACGAACTGCGCCGCCAGGGAAGATTTGCCGGTTCCCGCTGCCCCGACAATCAGTGTGCTGGTACCACGCTCGATGCCTCCACCGAGCAGTGCATCCATCTCGGCGATGCCGCTGCGAAGCTTTTCGAGGCTGGGTTTCAGGCGGTGTTCTCCGGCGACGAGCCGTGGAAACACCTCGATGCCGCCCTGGTTGATGATGTAGTCGTGATACCCGCCTCGGAAGCGCACGCCGCGCATCTTGAGCACGATCAGCCGTCGCCGCTCCGCGCCGTATTCCGGATACAGCTGCTCCAGCCGCACTGCGCCGTGGGCGATGCTGTGAACCTGCAGGTCGTGCTGCGTGCTGGTCATGTCGTCCAGCAGCAGCACGGTGCACCGGCGGCCGATGAAATACTGTTTGAGGGCGAGAATCTGCCGGCGATAGCGCAGCGGGTTCGCCGCCAGCAGCCGCAACTCCGAGAGCGAATCGAACGCGACGCGGGTCGGCTTGACCCGCTCGACGTCCGCGAGGATGGTCTTCGTCGTCTCGCTCAGCTCCACCTCCGAAGGGTGGAACATCGTGTACTGCTCGTCGGGCCGGAGGCTCTCTTCGCTCGGAACCAGCTCGCGGATCGTGATCCCGTCGAGAGACCAGCCATGTGAAGCGGCCACCTGGCGGAGTTCCTCTTCGGTCTCCGACAGCGTGATGTACAGGACCGGTTCGCCGCGTTGCGCGCCTTCCATCAGGAACTGCATTGCAAGAGTTGTCTTGCCGGAACCCGGCACGCCCTCGATCAGGTACAGCCGATGCGGTGTAAGCCCCCCGCCCAGGACGTCATCGAGACCTTCGATGCCCGTCGCTGCGCGTGCCTGGGATGTGGGGCCGCCGGCCGAGGGCGGAGAGCCGCGCATGAGAGTGACCTCTACGGGAAACGGCGCTGATCATCGCACCATTTGGCGGAAACTCCGAACCGCATCAGCGATCGAATCGCTCCAGCGGTTGAGGTAACCGACATAGCTGATCGCGGCGAGCAGCCGACGATCTGTTCCTCGTTGTAATGCTTACGCAGCTCCGCGAACTGAGCCGCGGTGAACTCACGCGGCGTCGTGAAAGATGAGTCCGAGGGTCAGACGCTGACCCGACCGGATGCGGCTCACCCCGTGGCGCATCCGCACCCGGTAGACCCCACGCGAGCCGCGCACCGGTCGGTGATTGACCGCAAACACCACCGCATCGCCCTGCGCGAGCGGGACCACCTCCGCGCGTGACTGCATCCGCGGCCGCTGCTCGGTGAGCACGAACTCACCGCCGGTGAAATCGCATCCCGGTTGCGACAGCAGCACGGCCACCTGCAAAGGGAACACGTGCTCGCCGTACAGATCCTGGTGCAGACAGTTGTAGTCGCCAGCTCCGTAACGAAGCAGCAGCGGCGTCGGCTGACCCTGACCCGCGGCATGGCACCGCTCGAGATATGCGCCATGCTCGTCAGGAAACCGCGCGGCGAGTCCGAGGGTCTCGTTCCAGCGATTCGCGAGCGGCGCGAGGTGCCAGTACAAAGCGGTTCTCAGTTCCCGGACCAGGTCCGGAAGCGGATAGGCGAAGTACTGGTACTCGCCGCGACCGAAGCCGTGTCTCGCCATCACGACGCGACTGCGATACAGCTCAGCGGCGTCGTAGCGAGCCGCCAGCGCCGAGCACTCCGAAGCGACCAGCAACCGCTCGATGACGGCATGGCCGTGGTCGTCGAGATCCCGGCCGATGCGCGGCCAGTCGCAGGCCCGCATCCGTTCCTCGATCGGCGGGCGCGGCAGGAACGATACGTTCGAGGCGGTCACCAGGGCTGCATGTTCGGACGCGCAAGACGCTCCGACATCCCGCTTCTTGCGCCGAAATTCAGTGGGTCTCGATCAAGTCGGCTCCTTGAGCTCGACGAGGATCAGATGGATGGTGGTCGAGCCGATGTTCTCGGCCCAATGCGTGATGGGGTCGCGATACACCGTATCGCCCGTCACGAACTTGTACTCGGTCGTCTTGCCATCGGTCCCGTGGCTGCGAATCCTGCCGCCAGCGATGACATGGACGACGTACGCGGGGTGCGAATGGAGCTGCTCCCTGTCGTTCGGCTTGAGCACGGCTTCGAGCACCCGCACACGACTGTTCTCGAGCTTGATGCGAATGGTCCTGGCATTCACCACGGCCGGATCCTGGGCCAGGGCATCCCCGTGGCCTGCGAGCACCAGTAAGCCGCTTGCCGCGACTCCCAACAGCAGAGACCTGGTCCGATTCATGCGTCCTCTCCTCTGGGCACTACCGGCCCGTACTAGACCACCCGTCCCCGTCGCCCGCCCCGCAGGAAATCCTCCACGTTCGCCGCCATTTCATCGATACAGCGCTGGCGCGCTTCGCGCGCGCCCCAGGCGACGTGCGGCGTGACGATGAGGTTGGGGATGTCCGGGGCCAGCAGCGGGTCGCCGTCTACCGGTGGCTCCTGGGGCAGCACGTCGATCGCGGCGCCACCGAGCCGGCCGGCCCGGAGCGCGGCCGCCAGCGCCGCGCCATCCACGAGCGCTCCGCGCGCGGTGTTGATCAGCACGGCATCCGGTTTCATCGACGCGAGCTGCGAAGCGCCGATCAGCCCTGCGGTCGCGGGGGTGAGCGGGCAATGCAGGCTCAGCACGTCGACCGTAGGAAGCAGCTCCGCGAAGTTCACCCGCCCGGGCTCAGGCGCGCCGCCGGGGCGGTTGGCGATCGCAAGCTCCATGCCGAAGGCCTGCGCAGCCCGCCCGACGGCCCGGCCGAGCGTGCCATAGCCCACGACGCCAAACCGCCGGCCGCACAGTTCCCGGATCGGGTATTCGAGGAGGCAGAACTGCTCGCCCTTCTGCCAGGCGCCCGAGCGCACGAGAGCGTCATATTCGCGCAGACGATGGGTGAGTAGCAGAAGCGTCCCCATCACGTGCTGCACGACCGACGCCGTGCAGTAATCGCGCAGGTTGCAGACGGCCACGCCGCGTTCGCGGGCCGCGTCGAGGTCGACGTTGTTGGTGCCGGTGGCGGCGAGCGCGACCAGTTTCAGCGTCGGCGTCGCGGCGATGGCCTCGCGGCCGATCCGGAGCTTGTTGACGAGCACGGCCCCGGCGCCCTCGATCGCCTGTGTGACACCCGGCTGCGCCGTTTGCGGACGAAACTCGAGCTCAGGGAGCGCACGCAGGAGACCCGACGGGTCGAGGTCGTCGCGGGTGCTCACCGTGGCATAGTCGAGAAACACCGCCCGCATGGCTCAGGCTCTCAGGGACCGGGGATAAACGAGACGTGGAAAACGTTTTCGCGGCAAGGACTTACGCTTGTCAAGCGCCGGCGGCCCGGAGCCGGTAAACTGGCGCCGCTTTTTACAACCCCAACCGGTGCGGTAAGCCAACGATGGACAATGTTATGTCCGGGCGCGTCGAACACGCGCCCGTAAACTGGGTCACGGCCATAGTCTTCACGATCACGCCGCTGGCCGCACTGATTTTCGTCCCGTGGTACGGGTTCGCGCACGGCTACAGCCTGAGCGCCTGGGTTTCCTTTGTGCTGATCCTCGCGGCGACGGGAATGTCGATCACCTCTGGCTACCACCGCCTCTGGGCGCATCGCACCTACCAGGCGCACTGGTTGGTGCGGCTGATCTATATGATCTTCGGCACGATGGCGCTGCAGAACAGCGTCCTCATCTGGGCGTCGCAGCACCGCATGCACCATCGCTTCGTCGACGACGTCGATCGCGACCCATACAGCGCGAAGCGCGGTTTCTGGTTCTCCCACATCGGCTGGATCCTGCGGAACTACCCGAGCGGCGAGCCTGATTTCACTAATGCGAAGGACCTCGAGCGCGACCCGATGGTGATGTTCCAGCATCGCTTCTACGTGCCGCTCGCGGTCGGACTCAATTTCGCCATGCCGCTAGCCATCGGTCTTGCGGTGGGCGATCCGGTCGGCGTCTTCCTGCTCGCGGGCCTCCTGCGGCTCGTGGTCAATCACCACTTCACCTTCTTCATCAATTCTCTGGCGCACATGTGGGGCTCGCAACCGTATACGGACGAGAACTCGGCACGCGACAACGGGGCGCTCGCGCTGATCACCTATGGCGAGGGGTACCACAACTTCCACCACATCTTCCAGAACGACTACCGCAATGGCGTTCGCTGGTGGCAGTACGACCCGAGCAAGTGGCTGATTTCCGTCCTGTCCTGGGTGGGGCTTACGAGCGACCTGAAGCGCGTTCCGGACATGTGGATCCAGCGTGCGCAGCTCGCCATGCAGTTCAAGCGCATGGAGCGCGCGATGGAGAAGAAGCGTGCTCACCCACAGGACGAGCACTTCGAGCGGCTGAAGGCGCGTGTCGGCGAGGAAGCAGCGGCTTTCCGCAAGGCTCTCGAGGAGTGGGCTCGCGTCCGCGATGAATGGGTCGGCGACCGCAAGCGGCGTCTGCTGCTGAAATGGGAGGAAGCCAGCTTCCGTTCCCGTCTGCGGGAGATCGAGCACAGGCTGCGCATGCAGCGCTACCGGTTGCGCATCATGAGCAAGGCCTACGCCTGACGGGCGTGGTCACCGCCGCTCGGATCATCGCGCCGCTGACTCGGCGCGAGGCGCAGGCGGTGCCGGGGTAAGCAGGCGATCGAGCGCGGCGCGGTCCAGGTAACGGCCGTGCAGCACCACGCCCTCGATCGAGCGTGTCGCGTGTATGTCTTCGAGCGGATTGCGCTCGAGCAGCAGCAGATCCGCCTCGCGGCCGGGCTCGATCGACCCGTAGCGCCGCTCCAGTCCGAAGAACCGGGGTCCCGCGAGTAACGACGCCTGCAGCGCCTGCAGCGGTGTCAGGCCGCACGCGACGAACAGCGCGAGCTCCTCGTGCAGGCCGAGCCCCGGATAGTTGAACGAGTTGAGATAGCCGGCATCGGTCCCGGCGAGGATGCTCACCCCGGCGGCCTGCAGCATCGGCAGCACCGTCTCGAGCAGCTCATAGCGACGATGTCGTCGCTCAATGGCCGCCGCATCGTCCTTTGCCGCGCGCTCGACCCGCCAGGCGTAGGTCGCCCGCAGTCCCGGCCCGATGTACGCGAGAAACGGGTCGCGGCTGTGATCGTCGCGATCGAGGTACGCGATGATCCGGCTGCCGTTCAGCGTCGGTGTGACGAACGTCCCGCGGGCCGCGAGTCCCCGGTACGCGCGCATGGCACGCTCGCGGTCGAAGCCCGCCGCCAGCGCCTGCGCTGACTCGGCATAGGTCAGGCGTCCTGCGGCATAGTCAGCCGCGACCTGCGTCTCGGCGACGGAGCCCGCCTTGAGGAGGTACTCGAGGTGCTCGATCGAGGTGAGTCCGGCCGAGATCACCTGCTCGATCGTGAGCGCCATCGGCACGTGAGCCGAGGTGCGTAAACCGCGCCGCGTGGCTTCCCGCACCGCGAAGAGATACGTCTCCGGTTTGAGTGTGTTGTCGGTGATCTTGACGAAGTCGACATGCATCGCCTGGAGCCGCTCGAGCGCCGAGGCGACTTCCTCGGGGGTGCCGACCTCGAGCGTGCCCCTCCAGCTCGGGCGATAGCCCTCGAGCTTCGGACCCGACGTGAAAATCGTGGGCCCGAGCAGGGCTCCCTCGGCGATTGCCCGGCGCCATGCGAGCACGTGCCCGGAGAGATCGGCGGCCGCGTCACGGACGGTGGTTACACCGTGCGCGACGTAGAGCGGCAGCAGCGCCTGGTTCTCGGCGACCAGCTCAGTACCGCCACCGAAGTGCACGTGCATGTCCCACAGACCCGGCATCACGTACCGGTGCGCGGCGTCGACGATGCGCACTGCCGAGTAGCGCCGACCGAGGTCGCCCGGACCGACCGCGACGATCTCGCGACCGCGGATGACGATGCTGCGATCCGGGATCAGATTGCCATCGCGGACGTCGATGATCGTCGCCGAGCGGATCAGCAGGTCGGCCGGCTCCGGCGGCGAGTCCGCGGCCGTGGCCGCCTGCGCCAGGCACAGCAACGCCAGGATCGTGCGGCCCCATGGTGCGGTGAGCCGCATCCGTGTCCCCGTTAGTCGCGGAAGTTGGTGTACTGCAGCGGCATGTCGAAGCCGCCCTTGCGCACCAGCGCGATCGCCGACTGAAGGTCGTCGCGATTCTTGCCCGAGACGCGGACCTGCTTGTCCTGGATCGCGGCCTGGACCTTGAGCTTGGAATCCTTGATGAGCCGCTGGATCTTCTTGCCGAGCTCGGTATCGACGCCCTGCCGCAGCGTGACCGCCTGTTTCGCCGTCTGACCCGTGATCACCGGCTCGTCGATCTTCAGGCAGGTGAGGTCGACGCCGCGTTTCGCGAGCTTGAGTTTCAGGATCTCGAGCATCTGCTTGAGCTGGAAATCCGCTTGCGCGACGAGCGTCACGACCGGGCCCTGCGGCTCGAACTTCGCCCCGGTGCCCTTGAAGTCGAAACGCTGCGCCACCTCGCGGCTCGCCTGGTCGACGGCGTTGGTGACTTCGTGGAGGTTGACTTCGGAGACGATGTCGAAGGAGGGCATTGCTCAACCCATGTGCAGTCCGCCGTTGAGCGAGAAATCGGCGCCCGTGGCGAACGCGGCTTCGTCGGAAGCCAGCCAGGCGACGATCGAGGCGATTTCCTCGGGCTCACCCAGCCGCTTGACCGGGATGGAGTTCACGATACCGGCGAGTATCTCCGGCTTCACGGCGCGCACCATCTCCGTGCCGATATAGCCAGGTGAAACGGTGTTGACCGTGACGCCCCGACCGGCCACCTCCTGCGCGAGCGCCATCGTGAAGCCGTGGATTCCGGCCTTGGCAGTCGAGTAATTCGTCTGGCCGAACTGGCCCCTCTGGCCGTTGACCGACGAGATGTTGATGATCCGGCCCCAGCCGCGATCGAGCATCCCGTCGATGACCTGCTTGGTGACGTGGAACAGGCTGTTCAGGTTCGTCTCGATGACCTGGTGCCATTGCTCGTTCGACATCTTCCGGAACGTGCCGTCGCGAGTGATACCGGCGTTGTTGACCAGCACATCGACCTCGCCCGCTTCGCCGCGCGCCCGCTCGATCGCATCGCGCGTCGAATCCCAGTCGGCGACGTTGCCTGCAGCCGAATAGACCTCGTGGCCCTCGGCGCGCATCTCCGCGAGCCAGCGCTCACGCCGCGGCGAGCCGGGGCCGCAGCCCGCGATCACGACGTGACCCGTGGCACAGAGCCGGCGGGAGATCGCAGTGCCGATCCCACCCATGCCGCCGGTGACCAGCGCCACTCGTCGCTTGCCGTTCATGTCGACCCCCGTTTCACCCCGGCGCGAGCCACCGATTCTACGCCGCGGCGCACTCAGAGCACCGCGTCGGGATTGCGCACCGCCTGCAGACGCGCCGCGCCGGTCGTGGAGGACCAGATCTCCCCTTCGAGCGCGCCACGGCCGTCGACGGTAGCGCGAAGCAGCACCGCGGTGCGGCCATCGAAGCTGGACAGGAACAGCTCCTCGTTGTGAATTTCGCCCACGAGCAGCGGGCTCTCAGCCTCGCGCGTCCGGATGTGGCCGGCCACCCGCTCGAACCGTTGCAGGAACTCGGCGACCGCCGGTGTGCCGTCGACCCCGTCGTGCGACATGACCACCGACCAGCGGCCCTGGACGTCGGCGTTGTCGGTGAGCGGCTCCTCGAAGAAGCGATACGTCTCGCCGTATTCGGCGCGCATCGGCAGCGCGATCGGTGTGCTGCCCTCGCGTGGCAGCGTCAGCTCGCCGTCGAGTGCGCGGCGCCGGACGCGAAGGCTGAGGGTGGCTTCGGATCCCGGCAGCGACGCCTGGAGTCGGTCGTCGTTCACCCGGACGTCGTCGATGCGCACCCGGTCCTCGCCGTTGACGAGTATGAGCACGAAGAGATCGCCCTCCTGCGCGACGTCGAGCCCGAACGGCAATTCGCCGACCGGTGTCTCGAGCAGCGCACGGTAGCTCCCCGGGCGCAGACCGCGGTCGAAGTAGTCGCAACCTGCAATCCCGAACGCGACGAGCGCGGCTGCTCCGAGGACTGGCCGCCACCGGGCCGCGCGCGGAGTTCTGGTCAGGGGACTCACAGCTTCAGTGCGCCCTTGAGCTTGCCGAGCAGCTCCTCGCCGCCGTGCTTGCGGACGTGCTCCATGACGATCGGGCCGAATTTCTTGGCAGTCTCGACGTCGACGCCCAGCTCGGCGAAGGAGGCAGCGAGACCAGCCCAGCGGCCCGCGGTGCTGTTTCGCCCGCCGAGGAGCGAACCGAGCCCGCCGGCAAGCGAGCTCAGCGTGCTCGGCGGGGGGGCGCTCTTGAGCAGCTTGTCCGCGCCCGGGACGTCGCGCACGAACGCGGCGAAATCGCGTGCGCTCAGGTTCTGCTGCCCCGCGCGCAGGAGGGCGACCAGGCCGCCCTGCGCCTGCTTGCGGTTGACGCCGAGCTTCTTCGAGAGCTCCTTGACCAGGTCATCCATCCGGTTTCCTCTGCCTGGCCTCAGGCCGACCACACGAGCGCGATGTCCTCGACCGCGAGATCGGATTTCCGCGGCCGGACGGTCACCGTCTCGACGACGATCGTCGCGGGATCGAACTGCGTTCCGAGGCCCGCGATCTCGGCCTTGAGCTCGGCTTCCAGCGAGGCTTCCTGCTCGCCGAGCGCGCGCGCGTCGGCCTCGGCGTGCCCGACGTCCGCGCGTTCTTTTGTGACGCGCCCGATCCGGCGTGCCGCGGCGGATGCCTTGGTGAGCGCGCCACTCCGGCGGCCGCCGAACAACGCGCCGAGCACGCTGCCGCCGACGGTCAGGATCGAGGACGTCGTCTCGCTCTGGGCCTGGGCGCGCTCGCGTTCCACCTTCTGCGCGGCCCGCCGCTGCCGGTCAGCGATGGTCGCGACCTTCTTTGCGTACTTCCCGCGGAGCTCGTCGATCGCTGCGTCGCGCCGCTCCCGCAGCTCCTGTGCGAGTTGCACTCGGAAATCGGCCTCGGTGCCGCCAGGTGCCGAGGTGCGCTTGAGCGCGGCGCAGCGGAATACCTGCAGCGCGGAGTTGCGATACACCTGATCGGCTAGCGCGGTCGCCCAGCCCTTGTAAGCCCGAGGCGCGAGCAGCGCGCCTGGAGCCTCGTCGAAGCTCGCTCCGTCCTCCGGCGTGTCGCGCAGGCGGATCGCCGACTCCTCGAGCACCTGTGCGGTCGACCAGTCGGGGGCCGCGCCGTTCGCGGGCGCAAGGTAATAGCGGGTCTCCCATGCATCGAGCCCCGCCTTTGCGTCGACGAAATGGGCACGGACGCGTGCGCCGACGTGGGCGCGATACGCGGGCTTGCCGTCACGATCGCTCTCGCGGAAGCACTCGGTGACGCCGGCCTGCACGATCGGTCGCGTTGCCGCAGACCCGGTGGTCCGTGCCGCTGCAGGAGGCGGCCCCCCCTGGGCCGCGGCCGGCGCCTCGGCTGCAGCCGCGCCGGAAGCCCGCTTCGGCTCGCCGCGCGGCTGCTCGAGCCTGCGAATTTCGGCCAGCGTCAGGGGACCGCGCAGGTACGACATCGCCCAGCGCGTGCGGAACAACGTGGGCGCATCGTCGTGGACGTTGCGCATGACGAACGCGCGCTGCGCCAGGTTGCCCATCATGGTCGAGAGCTGGCCGCGGTCGAGACCCCTGGCGGCTTCCGTGCCGAGCAGTCCATCGATGACGCGTTGCTGGTCACGCTCGGTCTGCAGGCGCCCGATGAACCAGGTGCCGGCGTTGCCGAGCCCCTTGTAGTCGAGATCGACGGGGTTCTGGGTGGCGAGGACCACGCCGATGCCGAAGGCGCGTGCCTGCTTCATCAGCGTCAGCATCGGCGGCTTCGATGGGGGCATGGCCACGGGCGGTAAGTAACCCGCGATCTCGTCCATATAGAAGATCGCGCGCAGGCTGGTGGTGCCCGACTGCCGGCGCATCCACGCGACCAGCTCGTTGGCCACCAGCGTGACCACGAACATCCGCTCGGCGTCGTTCAGGTGTGCGATCGAGACGATCGAGACACGGGGCCGGCCATCTGCCGTGTAGAGCAGGCGCTGCATGTCGAGCGGGTCACCGGTGAGCCAGGCGCCGAATCCGGGTGCGGCGAGCAGGCCGTTGATCCGCAACGCGAGCTCGGTGCGCTCTTTGGCCGGGAAAAAACTCTCGAGGTCGAACACGCCCACCTTGTCGAAGGGCGGCTTCTGCACCTGCCCGATCAGCCCCGCCAGGTCCGGGCTCTGCCCCGCGCGCCAGGCTGCGTCGAGTATCGAAGAAAGCAGGATGTGCTCGCGGCTCCTGACGGGATCGGCCTCGACACCGAGCAGACCCAGCAGCCCGGCCACCGATCCGCCGATCCGCTCCTTGAGCGACGTCGCGTCCGCGATTACCGCGGGTTCCGGCGCTGCGAACGAGCGCAGGATCGAAAGCGGCCGCCCCGCCTCCGAGCCCGGCGTATAAATCGTGAACTCGGCGGCTGCACGAAGCCGCTTGATCCGCTCGCCGTCCTGGTCCCACTCGGCGAGCCCTTTGCGCCAGGTCTCGGCGGTGACGGCAGCGAATTCGGCAACACTCTGGCCCTTGCGGGCGGCTTCACCGGCATCCACCCAGGGCTCGAAATCGGCCGGTTGCAGCTCCGGAAAGGTGAGCAGCAGGTTGCCGAGATCGCCCTTGGGGTCGACGACGATCGCCGGGACGCCGTCGAGCGCGGCTTCCTCGAGCAACGAGACGCAAAGACCGGTCTTGCCGCTGCCGGTCATGCCGATGCAGACCGCGTGAGTGGTCAGGTCGCGCGAGTCGTAGAGAAGCTCTGGTCCGAGGTCCGCTGCTCCGGGGGCGAGCTCCCGGCCCAGGTAGAACACCCCCAGCTTTTCGTAATCCGCACGACCCATGTCTCAATTCTAGCGAGAAACCGCCGGGGACCCTGGCAGCCCGCCGGTCTGAAACCGGAATGTCACCGCCGCGCGACTGACACTGTGACCACCCCTTCCTAGCATGCCCTGACGCGTCATCGACGCCTGCGCGGTTCCCAGATGTCCATCGAGCTCGACCAGGTCACCAAGCGCTACCAGGGCGTCCCGGTAGTGAACGACGTATCGATCTCGGTGGCGGAGGGCGAGTTCCTCGTGCTGCTCGGGCCGAGCGGCAGCGGCAAGAGCACGCTCCTGCGCGCAATCGCCGGCCTGACCGAAATCAATCGCGGCCGCGTATCGCTGCACGGCCGCGACGTCACGCATGTCAACGCGCGCGAGCGCGAGGTCGGGTTCGTTTTCCAGCACTACGCCTTGTTCCGCCACATGACAATCGGCGAGAACATCGAGTTCGCGCTGCGCGTCCGCCACGCCAAGGCGGCCGAGCGTCGGGCCCGCCGGCAGGAGCTGCTGCGGCTGGTCGCGCTCGAGGGGATGGACGACCGCCTCCCGGCGCAGCTCTCCGGCGGTCAACAGCAGCGCATCGCGGTGGCGCGGGCGCTCGCGCACCGGCCAAAGGTGCTCCTGATGGACGAGCCCTTTGGTGCGCTCGACGCGAAGATCCGCGAAGAATTACGCCGCACGATCCGGCAGATCCAGCGCGAGCTCGGCATCTCGACCATCCTCGTTACGCACGACCAGGAAGAGGCCTTCGCGCTCGCCGACCGGATCGGCGTCATGCACCAGGGGCGGCTGCTCGAATGCGGCAAGCCGGACGATCTCTACACGCGTCCCGCCACTCGCTTCGTCTCGACCTTCCTCGGGGCGGCCAACCTCCTTCTCGGCTACCGCAGCAAGGACGGAATCCGCTTTGCACCGCCGGCCAATCCGGCGCCTGCCGATGCGCCGCCGGTGTACGAGATCGTGACGGTGCTGCGGCCCGAGGAAGTCGAGATGGCTTCGGAGCGGAAGGAGCTCAAAGCGACCTTCGTGGGCCACGCGCGCGTCGAGGAGGTCCTGTTCGGCGGCGCGGTCGAGCGGTTGCGCGTGCGCATGCAGGACCGCGGCACGGTGGCCTCCGCTGTAAAGGGTGCCGCCGCTGCCTCGGAGGATGGCACGCTCATAGAGGTGACGCGGACCTTGCCGGAAAAGCGTCAGCTCCCGGTCACGCCCGGTCAGCGTGTCGCCCTTGGCGCGCGGCGCATCCACGTGCTGCCGACGCCGGTCTCGAGCTTCAGCGTCGTGGCTGCGACGGAGGAAGATTGCGCGAGGATCGCAGCGGCGCCGCTGCTGCAGGCGCTGTCGACCCGCATGGTCACTCGCGTCAACCATCGGGTCGAGCCCACGATCGGTGAGCCGCCCACTGGCAAGGCGGCGCGCGCACTGGCGCCGCCCGGTGTGGCCGCGGTGGAATCCGGCCCCGGCGGCGCCGCGCGTGTCGAATGGCTGCTGCGCCATGGCGCCTCTCAGGTGCTGTGCCTCGATCCCGAGCGACCCGTGCCGACGCGCGTCGTGATCCATGCCGCCTCCGACGCCGCGCTGCGGCCGACGATGGCGGTGGCGTCGAGCCTGCTGCGCAACCTGCCCGTCGAGGCCGCTTTCCTCGACATCCAGTCGCCTGCGCTGCCCGCGGAAGGGCGCGCGACGCAGCTTCGGCATCTGCTCGATGCCCGCTCGGAGGCGGCCGCGGTGCACGGCCTCGACGTGCGCACGGAGCTCCGCTTTGGCGACTCGGCAACCGAGCTGAGCAGGGAGCTGGCGGCGGAGGACATCGCGCTCTTGATCGTGGGTCTGCCGCTCGCGCCCACCGATGCCTGGCAAAAGCTGCTCCCGATCGCGAAGCTGCTCGACGCGCGCGGCGGTGACCCCGTGCTGATCGTGCGTGCCGCCACATGAGCCGGTTCCGGCAACCCAGCATCCTGCCCGGGTTCGGGCTGACGCTGGGCTTCACCACCTTCTTCCTGAGCGCGATCGTGCTGATCCCGCTCGCGGCCCTCATCATCAAGGGCAGCTCCCCGAGCCTCGCCGAGCTCAAGGAGATCCTGCTCGACCCGCGCGCGATCGCCTCCTACCGCCTGAGTTTCGGCGCGGCGCTCCTTGCCGCGGTCGTCAACGCGATCTTCGGCTTCATCGTCGCCTGGACGCTGGTGCGATACGAGTTTCCTGGCCGGCGGCTGGTCGACGCGCTGATCGACCTGCCGTTCGCACTCCCGACCGCCGTGTCAGGCATCGCGCTGACCGCGGTATTCGCGCCCAACGGCTGGCTGGGGCTGAAGCTTGCGAGCTTCGGTGTGCAGGTCGCCTATACCTGGATCGGCGTGGTCGTGGCGCTCATCCTGATCGGCCTGCCGTTCGTCGTGCGCTCGGTGCAGCCGGCGCTTGTCGAGGTGCAGCGCGACCTCGAGGACGCCGCCGAGACGCTGGGGGCAAGCCCCTGGCAGATCTTCCGCCGGATCATCCTGCCCGCGGTGCTGCCGGCAGTCCTGACCGGGTTCACGCTCGCCTTCGCGCGCGGCATCGGCGAGTACGGGTCGGTGGTGTTCATCTCGGGCAACCTGCCGATGAAAACAGAGATCACACCGCTCCTGATCGTGATCAAGCTCGAGCAGTTCGAATACCAGGCTGCCGCGGCGCTCGGGCTCGCGATGCTGGTGATGTCCTTCATCATGCTGTTCGCGATCAACCTGGTGCAGGCCTGGGGGCGCCGACGTCACGTGGCAGCGGGTCGCTGATGGCCGGCGCCGCGCACATCGTCGAAGAGCGCCGCCGCGTCCCGAAGCGGGTGCGCGCGGCGCGCATCGCGCTGATCCTGGTCGCTGTCGGGTTCCTGGGGCTGCTCCTGATCGCGCCGCTCGCCATGATCCTGATCCAGGCGCTGGAGAAGGGTTTCGGTGTGTTCGTCGGCAGCTTCGCCGACCCGGATACGAAGGCGGCGATCAAGCTGACTCTGCTCACCGCGGCGATCGTCGTGCCGGTCAATACCGTGTTCGGCATCTGCGCCGCCTGGGCCATCGCCAAGTTCGAATTCAAGGGCAAGAGCCTGCTGATCACGCTGATCGACCTGCCGTTCGCGATCTCGCCCGTGATCGCAGGCCTCGTGTTCGTGCTCCTGTTCGGCGCGCACGGCTGGTTCGGCGCCTGGCTGCAGGAGCGCGACATCTCGATCATCTTCGCGTTGCCGGGCATCATAATCGCCACCTTGCTGGTGACCTTTCCCTACGTGGCGCGCGAGCTGATACCGCTGATGCAGCAGCAGGGGAGCGATGAGGAGGAAGCCGCGATCACACTCGGCGCGGGTGCGTGGACTACTTTCCTGCGCGTGACGCTTCCCAAGATCCGCTGGGCGCTGCTGTACGGGATCATCCTCTGCAATGCGCGGGCGATGGGCGAGTTCGGCGCCGTATCGGTGGTCTCGGGTCACATCCGCGGGCTGACGACCACCATGCCGCTGCACGTCGAGATCCTCTACAACGAATACGACTTCGTAGGCGCCTTCGCGGTCGCATCGCTGCTCGCGCTGCTTGCGATCCTGACGCTGGTCATCAAGACCTTCGTCGAGTGGCAGTCGGCGCGGCGGACGGCCTGAACGTGCCCCTTCCACCGCTGATGCGCGCTTCGGAGATCCGCGGGCGGGGCACCCGTCCCATGACCCTCGGCCGGCTGCTTGCGCTCGTGATGGGCTCGCTCGCAGTGTCGGTGATGGCCGGGATCTGGTGGATGTCCGCCGGTTTGCTGCGCGACCAGGCCGAGGAGCAGGCGCTTGCGCGCGTGCGCGTCGCCGGTCTCGCCGCGCGCGACCAGATCCGCCGCGCGAGCGAGGACGCCCTTACCGCGGCACGCCTCCTCGCCAGCCGCCCGACGCTCAAGCGGCTGATCATCGACGGACGGACCGAGCCGCTGCTGCCGTTTCTGCAGCGCTTTTGCGCGACCAGCGGACTCGACACCTGCGCCGTGCTGCGGGGCGACCAGCCGATCGCCGCCTCGGGCAAACCGCTGCCATGGACGTCCCTGCTCGCGGCGAGCGAGGAACAGGGCGAGAGGCTGCTGATGCTGGATCCCGCCACTCCCGACGGTCTGCTGGGCTCGGTGATTGCAGTGCCCGACGTGCCCAACGTGCGCGTCGCGGTCGCACGCCAGTTCGACGATCGCTTCGAGTCCGAGATCCGCACCGAGACCGGCGAGGACGTGCGCCTGCTGCAGCTCACGAACTGGATCGACAGGGTCGACGAGCCGATGCGCGAGCTTCACTCCGCGGCGCTGACCGATGGGCAGTTCAACGCGCGGCGTATCGACAAGCTCGAAGTGTATGCGGCGAGCGTGCCGGTGCTCGCCTCGACCGGCGAGGGCGTGGCGCTGATCGAGGTGCGCCTGCCCGCGGCGTCAGTCGAAACCTCGGTCGCGCGGTTCCTGCGGCGCCTCGCGTGGTTCGCGCTCGTTGTCGGCGGGCTGGCGGTGCTCGCGGGTGTCCTGCTCGGCCGGCGCATCGCGCGTCCCTTGCGCGCCATCACCCGGTCGGCGGTGCGGCTCGGGCAGGGCGACTTCTCGGCGTCGATCGCGGTCGAAGGCAGTCGCGAGACGCGGGCGCTCGCGCGCACCCTGGAGAACATGCGCGGCAACCTGATCGACCTCACGACCGAGCTTCGGCAGCGCGAAGCCGAGGCGCAGGCGGTGCTCAAAGGGGTGGTCGAGGGCGTCTTCGCGGTCGACGCCGCGCGCACGGTTCGCTATGCCAACCCGCAGGCAGCCCGGATGCTGGGTGTCGAGCCGGGCGATATCGTCGGTCGCTCCTGCGGCGACGTGCTGCGGCCGATCGGCCCGGACGGCGTACGACCGTGTGAAACCGATTGCCCGATCCTGCGAGCGCGCGCCGACGGATCTGGGCGCGCGACCGAGGTGCTCGAGCGCGCCGACGGGACGCGCCGCACCGTCGTCATCACCAGCGCGGAGTCTGTCGACGGAATGCAGGTGCAGGTGATGCGCGACGAGACCGAGGTCGAGGCCGTGCGGCGGGCCCGCGACCACGTGCTCGCGAACATCGCGCACGAGTTCCGCACGCCGCTTGCCGCTCAGCTCGCCTCGATCGAGCTGCTCCACGATGGCCTGGGGCAGATGTCCCAGGACGAGCTGCAATCGCTCGTGGCCTCGCTGCAGCGGGGCACGCTGCGGCTCACCCGCCTGATCGACAACCTGCTCGAGAGCGTGCGCATCGAGTCCGGGCAGTTGAGCATACGGCGCCAGCCGGTCGCGCTGCCGCAGGTCATCGAGGATGCGGCCGAGATGCTCGCCGGTCTCTTCACGCAGCGCCGCCAGACGCTCGAGGTCGAGCTGCCCGCGGATCTCCCGGTCGTTGAGGGCGATGCGCCGCGGCTCACGCAGGTGTTCGTCAACCTGCTCGCGAACGCCAACAAGTTCGGTCCCGAGGACAGCAGCATCCGCATCGGCGGCGATACGGACGGCGCCGCGGTCCGCGTCTGGGTGGAGGACGAAGGTCCCGGCGCACCGGGGCTGGAACAGTCGTCGATCTTCGATCGGTTCTACCGCTCCGCCGACCAGGAACCGGAGCCGCGCGGGCTCGGCCTCGGGCTCTGGATCGTCCGCTCGATCATCGAGCGGCACGGCGGTACCGTCGCAGCGGGGCGCAGTCCGGAGGATCGCACGCGCTTCACGATCGTCCTGCCGGTCGGGAAGGACGAGCCATGAAGATCCTGATCGTCGACGACGACCACGATCTGCTTGCGCTCGTCGGCTTCGCGCTCCGGCAGGCAGGATACGTCGTCGTCGACGCCGGCGATTTCGCCGCCGCGATGCGGGTATTCCTGGCAGAGTCGCCGGATCTCGCGGTGCTCGACATCAACCTGCCCGGCGGCAGCGGATTTGCGATCTGCGAGGCGATCCGCACCCGCTCGCGCATCCCGGTGATGATGTTGACCGTGCGCGGCGAGGAAGAGGACGTCGTGCGCGCGCTCGAGCTGGGGGCCGACGACTACCTGACCAAGCCCTTCAGCCCGCGCACGCTGCTCGCGCGGGTCAAGGCGCTGCTCCGCCGTGCCGGGATCGAAGCCGGCGGCGCGATGGCGGCGGGCGACCTCGCGCTCGATCTGGAAGCGCATTCGCTGCGGATCGCTGGCGCGGAGCCGCTCAGGCTCACCAAGCTCGAAACGCGCTTGCTGCAGATCCTGATCGCGAACGCCGGTCACGTCGTGGGAACCGAGCGGCTCCTGACGCACGTCTGGGGTCATCGCGGCAGCGGCGACCGGCAGCTCCTCAAGCAGCTCGTTCGGCGGCTGCGGCAGAAGATCGAGACGGACCCCGCGGAGCCGCGCTACCTGCAGACCGAGCCGGGCGCGGGCTACCGCCTGGTGGGCTGATGCGCACGATCGTGATCGTGGGCGGTGGCTACTGCGGCACCGCGCTGGCGACCATGCTGCTGCGGCGGCCGCCGGCCATCCCGACCCGCCTGGTGCTCATCGAGCGGGGCTTGCATGTCGGTCGCGGGGTCGCCTTTGCGGCGCGCGACTTTCCGTACCTGCTCAACGTCCCCGCCGGCCGCATGTCCGCCAACCCTGCTGATCCACTCGAGTTTCTGCGGTTCATGCAGCGACGCGAGCCCGGCACCGATGCCGAGAGCTTCCTGCCGCGCGCCTGGTACGGCGACTACCTCGAGGAGTCGCTCCAGGCAGCGTCGCTCGCGGCGCCCCGGCACATCCGGTTCGACGTCATGCGGGCGAGCGTGACGTCGATACACCGCAACCGGCGCGATCTGCCGCTCCGCGTGAGGCTCGACGATCGCACCGAGCTCTACGGCGACGAGGTGGTGCTCGCCGTCGGCAACCCGCCGCCCCGTCGTCTCGGCGTCGCGGAGGCGCTCGCCGGACACCCGGGCTATGTCGAAGACCCGTGGACACTGTCCGCCACGACCGGACACGGCGAACGGCTGTTCCTGATCGGCGCCGGCCTCACCATGGTGGACGTGGTGCTTGCCGCCGCAGCGCGCGGCGAAGGCAGCCATGTCGAGGCGCTGTCGCGCCACGGCCTGATCGCCTCGCGACAGGCGGCCTTTCGCCCGAAGACCTTGTCCGGCAATCGCGAGGCGGTGATGCTCGCGGCCGCGCCGTCGCCGCGCCGCATGATGCGTGCGGTGCGGCAGCTTGCCCGAACCGCGGAGGCCGAGGGCGGCGACTGGCGCGAGGCGATCAACTTCGTGCGCGGCGTGGCGCCGACGCTCTGGCAACGCATGTCGGCAACCGATCGTGCGCGCTTTCTCCGGCACGCGCGGCCCTACTGGGACGTTCATCGGCATCGCTTGCCCGAGGCGGCGCTCGCACGACTGACATATCTGCGGCAGACGGGTCGCCTGCAGGTGCACGCAGGCCGGATCGACTCGCTGCAGCTCGAGCCCGCCGGCATCGGCGTCCGCTGGCGTCCGCGCGGCGGGTCGGATCTCCGACACACCGTCGTCGACCGCGTCGTGAACTGCACCGGCCCCGACTACGATCTCGCGCGCACGCGGGATCCGCTGCTGCGATCGCTGCTACGCGAAGGTCTTGCGATCCCCGACGCGCACGGCCTCGGCCTGCGCACGGGCCGCAACGGTGCCGTGATCGATGCAGAAGGCTGGCCAGCGACGAACCTTCACTACCTCGGTCCGATGCTGCGTGCGGATCACTGGGAGGCGACTGCGGCCGCGGAGCTCGCCGCGCATGCGCAGCGGCTTGCAGACCACCTTTGCACCAGCGACCGCGCGGGCTCACCATCGGCAGCCTGGGACGTGAGTAGCGCCTGATCGGCGGAGGTGAGGCGGGGATGCTCTGGCGCGAACGCGGCGGCCGTGGTCAAGACGCGTATCTGCTCCTCCACGGGCTCGGTGCGACCGGCGCGGTGTGGCGTGGCGTCTGCCGCGAGCTCGACGGCCGCAGGGACGCTGAGTGGCTCGTCGTCGATCTGCCCGGCCACGGAAGGTCCGAGTCCCTGCCGCGGTACAGCGTCGGCGCGCTGGCAACCGCGGTGGCCGCGACGCTCGAGCCGGATCGATCCTACCGACTCATCGGGCATTCGCTCGGCGCGTACGTGGGTCTTGCGCTCGCGAGCGGCTGGTTCGGCGTGAGTGTCGCCTCCGTGCTTGGTATCGGGCCCAAGATCGACTGGACGGAGGCCGATTTTGCCGCGATGGCTGAACTGGCCCGCAAGCCCGCGCGCATCTTCGCGGGCGAGGCCGAGGCGTGGGCACGGTACCGGAAAGTGTCCGGGCTCGATGAGCGGGTCGCGGCGGATAGCGCGCTGCTCGAGCGCGGCGTCACCTCCAATGAGGGCGGCTTCCGTCTGGCGACCGATCCGCGCACGGCGCACGTCGCGGGCGCGCCCTTTGCGACGCTCGCCACAAGCGCGCGCTGCCCGGTGCTGCTCGTGCGTGGCGAGTCCGATCCGATGGTGACGCTCGAACAGCTCCGCAGGCATTGCGGCGCGGCGCTCGAGATCCCCGGCACCGGGCACAACGCGCATGTCGAGTCGCCGGCCTCGATCGTCGCGCTGTGTGCACGGCTCCCGAGCGAAGCTCGATGACTCATCCCGGCAATCCTGTGCAGCGCGCTGGCCCGAGGTTCGACCTGACTGCGCTGCCGCCGGAGTTCTACCTAGATCCCTACCCGTACTACGCGGAGCTCCGTGAGCATGCCCCGGTGTACCAGTGCCCGGACGGGACATGGCTTCTCACACGCCACGCGGATCTCGAACGGATCTATCGCGACCGGTCGAACTTCAGCTCGGACAAGCGGGCGGCGTTCACGCCTAAGTTTGGTGTCGACTCGCCGCTTTACGCGCATCACACCACGAGCCTGGTGTTCAACGACGCCCCGTATCACACAAGAGTGCGGCGGCAGATCGTCGGTGCATTGACGCCACACGTGCTCAAGGCGCTCGAACCCGCGGTCGTCGCACTGGTCGATCGGCTGCTCGATGCCCTCGAGGATCGTGGAAGCGGCGACCTGGTGACGGAGTTCGCCACCGCGATTCCGGTCGAGGTGATCGGAAGACTGCTCGGAATCCCGAACGACGAACGCGCGCCGTTGCGCAACTGGTCGCTTGCGATCCTCGGGGCGCTGGAACCGGTGCTCACGGCGGAACAACTGGAATTTGGCGAGCGGAGTGTCCGCGAGTTTCTCGACTACCTGGCGGAGCTCGTCGCGAAGCGTCGTCGTGCACCGGGCGGCGACGATGACGTCCTTACCCGCCTTATTCGCGATGAGACAGGAGGTCAGCCCCTCAGCGAACACGAGCTGCTGCACAACTGCATCTTCCTGCTCAACGCCGGCCACGAGACGACGACGCATCTGATCGGCAACGGCCTCGAGCTGCTGATGCGCCATCGCGGCGAATTCGAGCGGCTGCGCGCGCAGCCGGAGACGATCCAGACCTGCGTGGAGGAATGCCTGCGCTGTGAGAGTCCCAATCAGCTCGGCAACAGGCTGGTCAGCGTGCCCGTAGTGATCGGCGGGGTGCATCTCGCGGCGGGCGCGTATCTGACGCTCGGCATCGGCGCGGCCAACCACGATCCGGCGGCCTTCGCAGAGCCCGAACGCTTCGACATCTGCCGGACTCCGAATCCGCATCTCGCCTTTGCGGCGGGCGCACATGCCTGCGCGGGCATGGCCGTGGCGCGGCTCGAGGGCCGGGTCGCGCTGCTTCGCGCCGCGCAACGGTTTCCGCGCATGCACCTGGCCGGCAAGCCGGTGCGAGCAGAGCGCGCCCGATTCCGCGGATGGAAGACGCTGCCGGTCGCCGTACGCTGACCGGGCCCTTCAGGGGATCTGGTACCGCTCCTTGAACTGGCAGACCTCCTGCCAGACATCCGGCGAGACCGTGGTCTCGCTGATGCGCGAAAAGACGCGGGACAGGACCGCTCTCTCCTGGTCATCGACCTGGGAATCGGACAGCGCCAGCTTCTGGAGCATGGCAAGCTCCCTGGAGTCGATGGTCCGATCGTTGGCAAACACATGCAGAAATGAGTACTGCATGATGGCGTTCCAGCCGCTGCCGGGACTTGTCATTCGGGTGCGCCTCGCTTGTCTGGTGGCACCCGAGGATCGCCCCCAGAGCCCCGGAGACATCGTAGCGACAATCGCATGACGATTTTGTGACAAGTGCGCGCTCCGGCGATCAGCTGCGCCGCCGTTTCCGTCCCCATGGAGGCATCTCGCGCAGGGCATCGATCTCGTCGCGGCACCTGGCGCAGAAGTCCTCGCCGTGGTCAGCGAAATCGTCGCAATTCGTCGACCGGCAGACACGGAGGTTCCTGAGCTCGCTGGGCTGAATGCCGTCCTCGTCCCAAAGTCCGTCCGCGTCGTACAGGTCGATCGCGCTCAACTGGAATGTGGTGCCCATACCATTGCTCCATGTGAGGTTCGCAAAAAGTATGAGGCAGCGGCGGGTTCGAAGTCGGTGGCCGCGAGGTGACAAGTGAGTAGTGAATCGACCGGAGCGGTTTCACTCCGGGGGCAGCAAGCGAGCCGGCGGGCCCCGTGGCGTCCCCTCAGAGTCGTTCGATCGTCTGCAGCTTGTCGTCCAGGAAGACGAGCACCCGCGTGTTGTAGGACTCGTAGATCCACCGGTTGATCTCGGTCGTGCCGAGAACCTGATTCTTGTCGCTCCGCACCTCGCGCAGCTCGGTGCTTTCCGACGTGGGTGCGCCGCAGTACTGAAAGACGTCAGCGCGCGTCATACCCACGTAGATGATCTTGCTGCCGCAGTGGAACGGTCGGTTGTCGGCCGACGCAGCGCCGACGAGCAGCTGAGCAGCCACCACCAGCAGCGCGCCGCGGATCGGACCCCGGGTGCGGATCAACTCTCTCCTGGCGAGTGGACCGGCTCCAGCACGACGACGGGTATCTCGCGGCCTTTCGCCGTGCGCTGATAGTCGTCATACGGCGGGTAGATCTCCTGCAATTGCGCCCAGAGCTTCGGGCGCTCGTCCGCAGTCGCGGTGCGCGCCTTCGCCCGGTAGGCCTGCTTGCCGACCTGGATGTGGCACATCGGGTTTGCCACGAGATTCTTGTACCAGTCCGGGTGATCCGGCGCGCCGCCCTTCGACGCGATGACCACGTACGCCGAGCCATGCTTGCCGTAGATGAGCGGGGTGGAGATGTCGCGGCCGGACTTCCGCCCCTTCATGGTGAGGAGCAGCGTAGGGATCAGGCCCTCGCCGCCGCCGCGCGCGGCATCCCAGTAGTGCGCCTTCTCGGGATCGGTCTTATAGAGATTGATGTGATCGACGATCCAGCTTGGTAGTTCCATGGTCGACCTCCGCCTGCTCGAGGCCTGTTCCCGTGACGGATCGCACTGTGGCACACGGCTTCGTTGGCCGCTACCGGTAGCCCCGCGCCTGCAACTGAAAGAGGTGTGCGTAATGACCGTTCAGCGCAATCAGCTCGTCGTGGCTGCCGCGCTCGAGGATCCGGCCCTCCTGGATCACCAGGATCTGGTCCGCGCGGCGCACGGTCGAGAACCGGTGCGAGATCAGGATGACCATCCGCGACTGGGCGAGCTCGCGGAACTGCTCGAACACTTCCGCCTCGGCGCGTGCGTCCATGGCGGCGGTCGGCTCGTCGAGCACCAGGATATCCGCGCCCTCGCGCATGAATGCGCGCGCGAGCGCGATCTTCTGCCACTGCCCGCCGGAGAGCTCGCGCCCGTCCTTGAACCACTTGCCGAGCTGCGTCTGGAAGCCCTCGGGGAGGGTCTCGACAAAGGGCGTTGCCGTCGAGAGATCCGCCGCTTCCCGCCAGCGCCGCTCGTCCTCGAAGTGCGTGACGTCGCCAACGCCGACGTTCTCGCCCACCTTGAGCTGGTAGCGCGCGAAGTCCTGGAAGATCACGCCGATCCGCTGGCGCAGCCGCGACACCTCCCATTCCGCGAGATCGCGGCCCTCGAGCGTGATCCGCCCGGCGCTCGGTGTGTAGAGACGCGTAAGCAGCTTGATGATGGTGGTCTTGCCTGAGCCGTTCTCACCGACGAGCGCGAGGCTCTGGCCCGGCCGCAGGTGGAAGGTGACGTCGCGTACCGCGGGCTCGGTCGATCCGGGATACGTGAAGCTCACGTGCTCGAAACGCACGCCATCGGCCGGGTCGGGCCCGCGCACGATCTCGCCACTCGGTGCGCCCACCGGCGTGTCGAGGTACTCGTACAGAGTAGAGAGGTACAAGTTGTCCTCGTACATGCCACCGACTGCTGCGAGGCTCGCCGACACCGCGGACTGGCCCTGGCGGAACAGCATCACGTACATCGTCATCTGGCCGAGCGTGATCTGTCCGCGCACTGCGCTCACGGCGATCCACGCATAGGCCGCGTAGAAGGCACCGGTGCTCACGAGCCCGAGCACGAACCCCCAGCTGTCCCGCCGGATCGTAAGCGCGCGGTCCTCGCGGAACACCTTGCGGAAGATCGCGCGGTAGCGCTCGAGCAGCAGGGGCCCGAGTTCGAAGAGCTTGACCTCCTTGGCGTGGTCCTCGCGCGCAAGCACCGTCTCGAGGTACATCTGCATGCGCGTCTCGGGGGAGCGCCAGCGGAACAGCCGAAACGCGTCGCCGGAGAACTTGGCCTCGGCGACAAAGGACGGAAGCCCGGCCAGCAGCAACACCGCCACCGCCCAGGGCGAAAACTGTGCGAGCAGCGTGCCGAAGCTCACGAGCGCGATCGCGTTCTGCACCAGGCCGAAGCTTCGCATCACGAGCGACAGCGGCCGTACCGAGGCTTCACGGCGCGCGCGGGTCAGCTTGTCGTAGAACTCGGAGTCCTCGAAGTGCCATAGATCGAGCGTCAGCGCCTTCTCGAGGATCATCTCGTTTACGCGCTGGCCGAGCTGTGCGCGGAGCAGCGACTGGCAGGTCGAGAGTCCGCGCTGTGCGGCCGCCATCGCCGCGACAAACACGCCCTCCAGCACGACGTAGCGCAGCACGTGTCCGAGGTCCTCGATACCGGCGCCGCCGCGCGCGGGCAGGGCGGCCACCACCGCATCGACGATCTGCGCGCCCACCCAGGCGATCGCCGCGGGCAGAATCCCCGAGAGAAGCGTGAGCAGTGCGAGCGCGATCGTGAGCCACTTGCTCGTCGACCAGACGAGGTGCAGCGCGTGCCGGGTGTACTGAAAGGTCTCCGGCAGTGCGCGCAGCATCGTGAGACCGCCCGCGCTGCCGGCCGGAGATTCTGAGCGCGAGGTGTTCAGACGACGACCGGCGACCATTGACGAAGCGTTGCCCTAGGCGCGGGGCCGGCAGTATATCGTTCGGGCTGCTACCTCCCGGCGGGTATGCTGCAGGCGTGCGGATGACGTCGCTTGAAGAGTCGATGAAGCGGAGGAGCCGATGTTGAAAGTCTCCAGACGTGCCTTCGTTGGGATGACTGCAATTGGAGCAGCATTGGCAGCGCGAGGAACACCCTCAGGGGCGGACTCGCGACCGGATTCCCTGGCAAAGCTCGCCAAACCCATCGACGCGACTGAGCACGCTGCCCGAGTCGCGAAGCTGAGATCCATGTTGCAGCGAAGTGGGTTCACAGCCTTGTTGGTCGAGGCAGGCTCCTCGCTTGAGTACTTCACGGGCATCCGCTGGTGGCGCTCCGAGCGCACCACCGCCGCGATCATTTCCGCCGAAGGCCCGGCTGTTGTCGTCACTCCGTTCTTCGAAGTTCCCTCGGTCCAGGAGAGCCTCAAGATCGAGGCCGACATCCGCCCCTGGCACGAGGACCAAAATCCCTTCGATCTCATCGCCGATGCGCTCCGTGGCCAGCCCGCCGCCCGCCCGCTCGCCGTCGAGCACACGACCCGGCACTTCATCATCGATCACCTGCGCCGGGCCAACGGCTTCAACCGTGAAGTCGTCTCAGGCGAAGCAATTGTCAACGCCTGCCGCATGATCAAGTCGCCCGCCGAGCTCGCCCTCTTGCGGGCCGCCGCCGACGTCACCATCAACGCCATCCGTGATGCCTGCACCAACCTCAAGACCGGCATGGCCGGTCCCGACATCATCAACATGCTCGTCAAGGCGACTGAGGGGCTCGGCGGAACGCACGAGTTCGCCCTCGTGCTCCTGAACGAAGCGAGCGCGTATCCCCACGGCAGCAAGAATCCGCAGACTGTCCGCGAAGGCTCCGTGGTCCTGATCGATACTGGCTGCAAGGTGCACGGGTACTCGTCCGACATCTCCCGCACCTGGGTCTATGGCGAGCCCACGAAGCGTCAGCGCGAGGTCTGGAACACCGTCAAGCGCGGGCAAGAGATCTGCCTTGAGACTGCGAAGATCGGCATCCCGGTCGGCGACATCGACATTGCAGTGCGCAAGCACTACGAGAGCCTTGGCTGGGCCACGAACTATGGATTGCCCGGCACCCCCCACCGCACCGGTCACGGCATCGGCATGGACGGCCACGAGCCACCCAACCTCATGCGGGCCGACCGCACGCCGCTTCAGGCCGGCATGTGCTTCTCCGACGAGCCCGGGATCTACATCCCCGGTGAGTTCGGCGTTCGCATGGAGGACTGCTGGCACATGACGGAGAGCGGCCCGCAGCTCTTCACGCCGCTCGCTAAATCGATCGACGACCCGATCTGAGGCCGAATCATCCTGCCAAGGCGTATCCTCACACCACATGCCACCCGTAGTCACACTGCTCGACGGCGCGATGGGCACCGAGCTCCAGGCCCGCGGTGCGGCTGTGCCCGATTACCGCAGCTCGATCTGGTCGGCGATGGCGCTGCTGCGTGATCCGGATCTCGTGCGGCAGATCCATCTCGACTATATCCGCGCCGGTGCTGACGTGATCATCGCCAACAACTATGCGGTCGTGCCGAAGCTGCTCGCACGCGAATCGATGATGGACCGGTTCGATGGGCTCACGCGGACTGCCTGCCGGCTCGCCGAAAGGGCGCGCGACGATGGCGGCCGGTCCGGAGTTCGCGTGGCCGGCTCACTGCCACCCCTGGACACGACCTATCGCGCGGACCTCGTCGGCAGTGAGGAGGAGCTCTTCGAAACGTACCTGCGGATCGCACGGATCCTCGCAGATGAAGTCGATCTGGCGATCGCCGAAACGTTGACCACCGTGCGCGAGGCGGTCGCGGCGACGCGAGCCGCGGCACAGGTCGGACTGCCGATCTGGGTGTCCTGGAACCTCCGGCTCGATGCGCCCGTGCTGCGCGGCGGCGAGACACTGACGGACGCCGCGGCCGCGTTGGCGCACCTGCCCGTCGAAGGACTCATGGTGAATTGCATACCGACGAGCCTCGTGCGGCCAGCGCTCGAGGAGCTGCGTGCGGCGACCGACCGGCCGCTCGGCGCCTATGCGAACAGCTGCGAATCCGCACCGAGCCAGGAGGCGCTCGATGCCTGCGCGGTGGTCCGTATGTCGCCCGACGACTACGCGACCGCCAGCGAATCCTGGGTGGCGGCCGGCGCCACGTTCATAGGCGGCTGCTGCGATACGGATCCCCGCTATATCGCAGCGCTCGCCCGGCGAAGGCAGTTGGCATACGGCACCTGACGTGTTGAGACGCGGGCGCCGGGCTACCCGCGACTCGCCTTCGCCTCCCTGACGAACAACTCCAGGCGCTCCAGAAACCGGGACCGATCCTTCGGCCCGAAGGGTGGCGGTCCGCCACCTGCGCCGTACGCCCGCAGATCCGCCATCAGCTCGCGGGTGGCAAGCGCGTTGCCGATGTTGTCGTCGGAGAACGCCTTCCCCGACGGCCCGAGAACGCGGGCACCCATCTTCAGGCACCGAGACGCCAGCGGGATGTCCGCGGTCACGACGATGTCGTCACGCGCAACTTGCTCGGCGATCCAATCGTCCGCTGCGTCAAAGGAGCCCGGTACGACCTGCACCCGGATTCGAGGTCCACGGGGTACCTGTATCCACGAGTTGGCCACGAACACCACCGGCAGCCGATGACGCTCCGCGACCCTCACGGTTTCCGCCTTGACGGGGCAGGCATCGGCATCGACGTAGATCGTGAGCTCAGCCGACAAACCCAGGACTCAGTTCGAGTAGATCTTGTCGAAGACCCCGCCGTCGCTGAAGTGCTGCTTCTGGGCCTTGGCCCAGCCGCCGAAATCCTTGATGGTCACCATCTCGATCTTCGGAAACTGCTTGGCATATTTCGCCGCGACCTCGGGATCGCGCGGGCGATAGTGGTGCTTGGCGATGATCTCCTGCGCTTCCTTCGAGTACAGGTACTCGAGGTAGGCGCGCGCCACGTCGGCCGTCCCGCGTCGCAGCGCGACCTTGTCGACGACCGCGACCGGCGGCTCGGCGAGGATGGAGAGCGACGGATACACGATCTCGAACTTGCCGGCGCCCAGCTCCTCGTTCGCGAGCCACGCCTCGTTCTCCCAGGAAATCAACACGTCGCCAATACCGCGCTGCGCGAAGGTGGTCGTCGAGCCGCGCGCGCCGGTGTCGAGTACCGGCACGTTCTTGTACAGCTTCTTGATGAAGCCCTGCGCCGTGGCATCGCTCCCGCCGGGCTGCCTGAGCGCCCACGCATACGCCGCGAGGTAGTTCCAGCGCGCGCCGCCCGAGGTTTTCGGGTTGGGCGTGATCACCGAGACGCCGGGCTTCGCGAGGTCGCCCCAGTCCTTGATCTTCTTCGGGTTGCCTTTGCGCACGAGGAACACGATCGTCGAGGTGTAGGGCGAGCTGTTCTGCGGCAGCCGCGCCTGCCAGTTGGCCGGCAGCAGCTTGCCCTGGGTCACGAGCGCGTCGATGTCGGAGGCGAGCGCGAGCGTCACCACGTCGGCCGGCAGGCCGTCGATCACGGTCCGGGCCTGCTTGCCCGAGCCGCCGTGCGACTGCTTGATGGTGACGCTCTTGCCGCCCTTCGCCTTCCAGTGCTTGGCGAAGGCCGCGTTGTACTCCTCGTAGAGCTCGCGCGTCGGGTCGTAGGAGACGTTGAGCAGCGTCTGCGCGTGCAGCGCCGGCGCGGCGAGCGCCGCCGACAGCAGCAGCAGGCAGGTGCGAAACCGGGTCCGGTTGGATCGAGTCATGGCCATTGCTCTCTCTTGTTGAGGCGCTGTGGATCGTACGGGATCTGGCGCGCCGCGATGTCAGAAACCGACGGCAACGCGCGTGAGCAGCCAGAATCGAGAGCGCTTGGCAGGTGCTCGGAAGCAAACACGGCCCGGTCGCCTGCGCGGCCGGGCCGTGACGTCGACAGTCGAGACGACGGGGGAGGTCGCCTCCGGACCGTCAGTTCGTGTAGATCTTGTCGAAGATGCCGCCGTCGCCGAAGTGCTCCTTCTGCGCCTTCGCCCACCCGCCGAAATCCTTGATGGTCACCATCTCGATCTTCGGAAAATCCTTCGCGTACTTGGCAGCGATCTCAGAGTCGCGCGGCCGATAGTGGTGCCTGGCGATGATCTCCTGCGCTTCCTTCGAATACAGGTACTCGAGATAAGCCCGGGCTACGTCGGCCGTCCCGCGCCGCAGCGCGACCTTGTCGACGACCGCGACCGGCGGCTCGGCGAGGATCGAAAGCGACGGATAGATGATTTCGAACTTGCCCGGGCCCAACTCCTCGGTCGCAAGATACGCCTCGTTTTCCCAGGAGATGAACACGTCGCCGATACCGCGCTGCGCAAAGGTGGTCGTCGAGCCGCGCGCACCGGTGTCGAGTACCGGAACATTCTTGTAGAGCTTGCCGATGTAGGCCTGCGCAGTCGCATCGCTGCCATTGGGCTGCCTGAGCGCCCACGCATAGGCCGCGAGGTAGTTCCAGCGCGCGCCGCCCGAGGTTTTCGGATTGGGCGTAATCACCGAGACGCCGGGCTTCGCGAGGTCGCCCCAGTCCTTGATCTGCTTCGGGTTGCCCTTGCGCACCAGGAACACGATCGTCGAGGTGTAGGGCGAGCTGTTCTGCGGCAGCCGCGCCTGCCAGTTGGCGGGCAGGAGTTTGCCCTGGGTTACGAGCGCGTCGATGTCCGAGGCGAGCGCTAGTGTCACCACGTCCGCGGGCAGGCCGTCGATCACGGTTCGTGCCTGCTTGCCCGAGCCGCCGTGCGACTGCTTGATGGTGATGTCCTTGCCGCCTTTTGTCTTCCAATACTTGGCGAAGGCTGCGTTGTAGTCCTCGTAGAGCTCGCGCGTCGGGTCGTACGAGACGTTGAGCAGCGTTTCCGCGTGCAGCACGGGGGCGGCGAGTGCCGCCGCCAACAGCAGCAGGCCGCTGCGCAATAGTGTCCAGTTTGATTGTGTCATGTTCCTGTTCTCGATTCGTTCAGTCGCGGGCTATCCCAAGTGATAGGGGGAGGCTTAGAAGCCGACCGCGACCCGTGTGAGTATCGCTTCTTCGTCCTCCCGGTCACCACCGTCGGCGCCGCCGCCGTCGAAGCTCGTTACCTCGTAGTTCAGCACCCACTTCAGGTTCTGGTTCAGGTACCAGTTCAGGCCGACGCCAATCGTGCTGGCCTTGCGGGCCGATGCGAGCGGATCTGCGAACGAGTCCCCCCCGCCATCGAATGCCGCGTCATCGATGTCGAGCTCGTGGTATCGCGCGACGATCTCCCAGCCGCCCCAGGTGCCGTTCTCGAGCGAGAATACCGAATTCGGCTTGTAGCCCTTGAACGACTCCTCTTCTCCCGACAGGAAGAACGCGGCCTGGATCTGCCACGCGGTCGTATCGACCTGATCCTCGCGCACACCGAGCGTGCCCGGCATGGCAACATCCTGCGACACCTCCGTCCACTCACCGAGCAGACCGAAGCGCCCTGCGTAGTAGTAGACCTGTGGCGCGATGCGCGTGCGGTCACCAGTCGCGACCGCAGCCGAGCGGTACTTGAAGAACGTCGACTGCGCGGGCGTACGGTACTGCGGCAGCAGCGTCTGCGTGGCGTTGCCCTCCTGGCTCGTATAGCTACCCGCGACACCGAATCCCAAACCTCGCAGCGCGAAACTGTCGGAGTTCGCGAACGGCTGCGCGAAGATCCTTCCGGCCCACTCCTTGTCGTCATTGACCTCGACGTCCGAGAAGTCCTCGGAGCTGCGCCCGTCGTTCGAGCCGTTCAGGTACGCGACCTGGTACGCGAGGCGGTCTTCGAGCAGGTTGCCGGCGACCTGCAGACCGATGTCGCGGTTCGTGACGAGTTGCGTCGGATACGCACGCTCGACGAACCGGATGTCGCTGGCGGACTGCAGGCGCTCGAGGCCGATGGGTGCCTTGAACTTGCCCGCAGTGAGCTGGAAGCCCGGCGCGAAGCGCCCAGTCACGTAGGCGTCCTGGATCACTGTGCGGCCCTGGGCGAAGTCGGGCGTGAAGCGGAAATCGTAGATGCCGCCGACCGTGCCCTCCACGATCGGCCGCACGCGGCGCAGCAGAAACTGGTCGTCTACGATCGTGTCGTCCTCGCTGAGCAGCGCGCGCCCGTCGATATGCAACAAGCCGCGCAGCTTGACGTTGTTCGCGCCGTCGGCCGACTGCACCGTGAAGCCCTTCTCGCTTGCCTTGACGACGCCGGCCGACTTGGCGGCCGTCGCGTCGGTCTCTTCCTTGATTTCGAGCCGGCGCTCGAGAACCTTGATGGCCTGTTCCTGCTGCTCGAGCCGTTGCAGGAGCTCCTCCATCGTTGGCTGCTGAGCTTGTGCTTG
>Ga0207675_100000812_pt1 | contig 31052 bp, 34 predicted proteins | sample KBSSwiS42_FD_184305 | JGI IMG/M metagenome (GOLD analysis project Ga0207675, IMG submission 184305) | Switchgrass rhizosphere microbial communities from Kellogg Biological Station, Michigan, USA - KBS Switchgrass S4-2 (SPAdes) (version 2) | ecosystem: Host-associated > Plants > Roots >...
TTCCACCCCGAAGCGCTGCTCACCGAGCACGGCCACAAACTGCTGCAGAATTTCATCCAGGGAGCCAGAACATGAAACAGATCACCATCGCCGAGGCGATCCAGCGCACGGTCGAGCACCGCGAGGTGTTCCACGACGAGATGCTGCACGTGATGCGCCAGATCATGCGCGGCGAGCTGAGCCCGGCGCAGATCGCCGGCTTCATCGTCGGCCTGCGCGTGAAGAAGGAGACCATCGGCGAGATCGCGGCCGCGGCGCAGGTGATGCGCGAGCTCGCCACGCCGGTCGAGGTGGCCGACGACAAGCACCTGGTGGACACCTGCGGCACCGGCGGCGACGCCGCCCATACCTTCAACGTCTCGACCTGCGCGGCGTTCGTGGCCGCGGCGGCGGGCGCGAAGGTGGCGAAGCACATGGGGCGCTCGGTGTCTTCGTCTTCGGGCAGCGCGGAGGTGCTGGAAGCGCTCGGCGCGAACATCGCGCTCACGCCCGCCGACACCGCGCAGGCGATCGACAAGCTCGGCCTCGGCTTCATGTTCGCGCCCGCGCATCACGCGGCGATGAAGCACGCGGCGCCGGTGCGCAAGGATCTCGGGGTGCGCACCTTGTTCAACATTCTCGGACCGCTCACCAACCCCGCGGGGGCCAAGAACCAGGTGATGGGCGTGTTCCACTCCGACCTGGTCGGCATCGAGGTGCGCGTGCTGCAGCGCCTGGGCTCGAAGCACGTGATGGTGGTCCACGGCCTCGACGGCCTGGACGAGATCTCGATCTCCGGTCCGACGCTGGTCGGCGAGCTGGCGAAGGGCGAGATCAGCGAGTACCAGCTGCATCCCTCCGACGTCGGCATGGAGCTCTACGACCGCCGCGCGATCGAGGTGCATACGGTGGCGGAGTCGAAGGCCATGATCCAGGCGGTGCTCGAGAACCAGCCGGGGCCGGCGCACAACATCGTGGCGCTCAACGCAGGCGCCGCGATCTATGTGGCGGGGGTGGCGCCCAGCTTCAAGGCGGGCGTCGAGCGTGCGTCGCAGGCGATCAAGAGCGGCGCGGCGAAGCAGAAGCTCGAGGCGTTCGTGGCGCTTAGCCAAAAACTGAAGAAGTGAGCATCCTCGACAAGATCCTGGCGGTGAAGCGCGCCGAAGTCGCGGCGGCGAAGCGCGCGGCGCCAGAGGTCGAGGCGCGTGCGCGTGCTGCGCCGGCGACGCGCGATTTCGTCGGCGCGCTGCGCGCGAAAACGCCGGCGGTGATCGCCGAGATCAAGCGCGCGAGCCCTTCCAAGGGCCTGCTGCGTGCGAATTTCGACCCCGCGGCGATCGCCAAGAGCTACGAGCAGGCCGGAGCCGCCTGCATCTCCGTCTTGACCGACCGGGAATTCTTTCAGGGCGCGCCTGAAGACTTGATCAAGGCAAAAGCCGCGTGCGCGTTGCCCGCCTTGCGCAAGGACTTCCTGATCGATCCGTACCAGGCGTTCGAGGCGCGTGCGCTCGGCGCCGACTGCGTGTTGCTCATCGTCGCCTGCCTGGACGACGCGCAGATGCGCAGCCTCGAGAAGCTCGCGCATTCGCTCGGCATGGCAGTGCTGGTGGAAGTGCACGACGCCGCCGAGCTCGAGCGCGCGCTCGCGCTCGACACGCCGCTGATCGGCATCAACAATCGCAACCTGCGCACCTTCGAGACCCGCCTGGAAACCACGCTGGATCTTCTGCCGCGCATGCCTAAACAGCGCATGGTGATCACCGAGAGCGGCATCCTCTCCGCTGCCGACGTGCGCCGCATGCGCGATCAAGGCGTCAACGCATTTCTGGTCGGCGAAGCATTCATGCGCGCCCCGGATCCCGGTTCCGCGCTGCGTGAAGTGTTCGGCGCTTGACCGTCCTGAATCGCACAGTCGAGGCGCTGATGGCGGGCCGGCTGGAGGAAGCGCTGCGCACCGCCCGCCAGGTGGCGCGCAACAGTCCCGGGCTCGCCGAGGCGCATATGCTGCTGGCAGAGGTGCAGCGCGTGCTCGGCGATGCGCCGCGCGCGGCCGAGGCGATGGCGCGCGCGCTGCGCCTGCAGCCGGGCTGGACGCCGGCGCGCATCGAGCTGGCGCTCGCGGACCTCTACCGCGACTTCGGCCGCCTTGCGCAGGCCGAAGAGCGCTGCCGAGCCGCGCTCGCGCTCGAGCCCGGATCCGCCGACGCCCGGTTCAATCTCGCGGGCTTGCTGCACGGTGCGGGGCGCGCGTCCGAAGCCATCGCCGAGCTCGAGACCTTGCTTGCCAGGCAGCCGGAAGCGTCCGATGCACGCGAGCAGCTTGTGCGGCTGCTCTACGACCAACGCAGCATGGAACGGCTGGAAACGGTCTGCCGTGAAGGCATGGCGCTGCACCCCGGTGCTTCTTTCTTCGTCGAGCGGCTTGGCGCTGCGCTGTGGTTCGAAGGCCGCCACGAGGAGGCGCTGCACGCTTTTGAGACGGCGCTGCAGCGTTCGGCAACCCGCGAGGAACGAGAGGATGCCTCCCTTGCCGCGGCGAACGCGCGGCTGGCCCTCGGCCACTACGACGAAGGCTGGCGTTCCTACCAGGGACGCCATACCCGCAGTACTGCCGCCGCGGATCCCGCGAGCGTCGCCAGCCTCGAAAAACCCGCCCGCATCCTGATCCGCACCGAGCAAGGGCTCGGGGACGAGATTTTTTTTCTTCGATTCGCCGTTCCGCTGCGGGCGCGCGGCCATCGGCTGAGCGTCGCAGGCGAGCCGAAACTCGACGCGCTGCTGGCCACGATGCCCGAGCTGTTCGAAGTGCCGGGGGGGAAAGCCGATTTCACGCTCTCCTCGGGTGACCTGCCGCTGGCGAGCGGCGTTTCTTTCGCGCCGCCATTGCCGCTCCCGGTGGATGCCGAGCGCCAGTCGCGCATGCGGGCGGTGTTGAAGCAGTTCGGGCCGCCGCCGTACGTTGGCGTCACGTGGCGCGGCGGGCTGATGCCCGGCGAGCCGGTGCCGCAGCGGGGCACCTACCTGCAGAAGACCATCGCTCCCGACGAGCTCGGCCGCGGACTCGCGGCGACGGACGCCCGAATCGTGATCCTGCAACGCAAGCCGGCCCCTGCGGACGTACAGAGCTTTGTCCAGGCGCTGGGCCGCCCGGCGCTCGACCTGAGCGCGATCAACGACGACCTGCGCGATGCGCTTGCGGTCCTATCGCTGCTCGACGATTACATCGGGTCCAGCAACGCCAACTTCCATCTGCGCGCGGGACTTGCCGGAAAGCGCGCAAAGGTCATGGTCACGACGCCGACCAACTGGCGCTGGGGTATCCGCGGCGCTTCGAGCCCCTGGTTCCCCGAGTTCACGGTGTACCGGCGCGAATTGGGCGAAGACTGGTCGGCGGTCCTGGCGGCGATCCGGCGGGACCTGTCCTAGCATGGAGCGCGCGGCGCGCATCCGGGACTACGAAATTCGCCTGCGCGCCTCGTTCACCGCCGGCGCGCGCGTGATGACCTCCCGCGTGTTCCGCAAATACGTCGCGGAGCTGTGCGAACCCGACCCGGCGTTCGACGAGCTCTACCTCGAGGGCTGCTTCGCCACCGGCACGGACGTGTGCCCGCTGCGGCGGCGCGACCGCTTCCGCATCCTCGTGCAGCAGCTCGAGCGCACGCTCGCTCTCGATGGACGCGTCGCCGAGTGCGGCTGCTTTCGCGGCCTGTCTTCGTACCTCCTTTGCAGCCGGCTGCGCCGCAACGAGGCTGGCTTTACGGGTGCCGGGTACGAGATCTACGACTCCTTTGAAGGCCTGAGCGAGCCGGCGGAGCAGGACAAGGGTGCGGTGGATGCGCAGGTGATCGCGGCCAATCATCGTGGCCAGTTCTCGCAGCCTCTGGAGGAGGTGCGGCGCGCTCTGTCCCGGTGGTTTCCGGAGATCGCCTACCGGCCCGGCTGGATTCCGGACGGCTTCCGGCACGACGACGCCCGCTATCGCTTCGTGCATATCGACGTCGACCTCTACCAGCCGACCCGGGCGAGCTTCGAGTACTTCTGGCCGCGGCTCGTCCCGGGCGGGGTGATGGTCTGCGACGACTACAACTGGCCGGGCGCCAAGCTCGCCGCCGAAGAGTTCGCTGGCCGCATCGGAACGACGTTTGGCGTGACAGCGAGCAGTCAGGCGGTCTTCAGCAAGCCTTAACCGAACTGCTGCGGCGCAGCAGAGGTTGTTGGAGATTCACAACACCGCCGGCGTTTCTCCTCTGTAACAAGTGCTATTCCTTGTTACGCCCAAGGGCTCTCGGCACACTTTTCAGGACTTCTCAAAGGAGGGGTTGGCGGGGGGCATCAGCGCCGCGCCAGATCAAATCAAAAGGAGCAAGCGAATGCAGAAGAAACTGCTGGGCCTAGCGGTCGCAGGCGCGCTGGCAGCGCCTGGACTCGCCTCGGCGCAGGTGGAGGTATACGGCTTCGTCAACATGTCGTTCGGACAGGTCAGGTACTCCGAGCCCACCCAGATTCCGGGTTTGACAGCGGGCGTTGGGTCGGTCTCGAAGTGGGACGTGCAGTCGTACGCTTCGAACTACGGTATCCGCGGCCGGGAAAGCATCGGCATGGGCCAGACCGCATGGTTCCAGATCGAGCAGAACGCCCCGATGGAGCGCTCCAACAACATCGCCATTACACCGGCCTCGCGCAACTCCGCGGTCGGCGTTCAGGGCAACTGGGGCAACCTGTTCATCGGCCAGTGGACCACGCCGTGGGCGGATCTGGACGCGCTGTGGGGCATCGGCACCGTCGGCGGCCTTGGCCCGATCACCTCGATCATCGGCCGCCGCGAGACGACCGGTACCGCACCGAACCCGAACTGTGTCAACGGCCATAACTCTCCGACTCCGGGCACCTGCGATGCGGTAGAGGCGGGCGGCGGCGTTGGGCATGCCTTCTGGCGGCGCGCGTCGCAGTCGATCTTCTATCAGTCGCCGGTATTCGCTGGCGTCCAGGTCAAGCTCATGTACCAGACCAACGAAGGCAAGGCGACCACCACGAACGGCGGCACGCTGGTCTCGGATCCCTCGATGTACTCCGCGTCGGTGCAGTGGGCGGGCATGGGTGGCCGGGTACGCGTCGGCGCAGCGTTCGACTCGCACAAGGAGTTCACCTCCCAGGGCAATACCGACACTGGCGTTCGCGTGACCGGTGGCTGGAACTTCGGGTTCATGGACGTCGGCCTGGCCTACGAGGCGATGACGTACAAGACCGTTTCGGGCGACTGCGATGCCAAGCAGTACGGCATCCAGCTGGCGGTTCCGATCGGTCAGGGCGCGATCCGCGCTGCGTACTCCGTCGCCAAGGACATCAAGGGCGACTACACCGGCGCTGCCACGTTCACCACGGGCTCTTGCGGCGCATCGGCAGCAGTAGCGGGATTCGATACCAGCGACAACGGAGCAAAGCAGTTCAACATCGGTTACGACTACCGCTTCTCGAAGCGCACCACGATTGGCTTCGGCTACGCGGCGATCGAAAACGACCAGGCCGCGGTGTTTACCTGGACGGGCATGCCGCCGACGCAGACTGGCGGCGGCGCCGGCATCGCGGGTCAGTCGGTGGCGAATACCCCGCTGCCGGGTTCTGATCCCAGCATGTTCTTCGTCAACATGGTTCACCGCTTCTAAGCAGCAGCCTCACAGCAGGGGAAACGGGCGCTTCGGCGCCCGTTTCATTTATAGTCCCCGCATGGATCGATTGATCAGGGAGTTCGACCGCGCGCTGCGCGCGGTCGCGGGCGTCGTGCATGCCGAGCGTCCGTCGCCCGCCGACGGCGTTGCAGACGCCCCGCTCGACCAAACGCCAAAGGCGCACGCCGCGGCCCTCATGCGCGTAAACCATGTAGGCGAGATCTGTGCCCAGGCGCTTTACCAGGGACAAGCGCTGACCGCCCGGCGCCCGGAATCGCGCGAGGCGCTCGCGCAGGCCGCGCGCGAGGAAGAGGACCATCTCGCGTGGAGCGCCGAGCGTATCCGCGAGCTCGGTGGCCGGCCGAGCCTGCTGAATCCCCTGTGGTATGCGGGCTCGTTCGCCATCGGCGCCGCCGCCGGCCTGCTCGGCGACCGCTGGAATTTTGCGTTCCTCGCGGAAACCGAGCGCCAGGTCGAGGAGCACCTCGCAAGCCATCTCGCATCGCTGCCGCCCGAGGACCAGCGCACCCGCGCCGTGGTCGAGGCGATGCGCGCCGACGAGGCGCGCCACCGCGCCAGCGCGATCGAGCTCGGCGCCGCCGAGCTGCCGGAACCGGTCAAGCGTGCGATGCGATTGGCCTCGAGGGTGATGACGACGGTCGCGTATCGAGTGTAAGCAGTGCTGAGCATCTATATCGGATACGACCCTCGGGAGTCGGTCGCGCTCTATACCCTGGCGCACTCGATCGTGCGCCGCTCGTCGGTGCCGGTCGCTGTCGCGCCGCTGGTGCGGGGACAGCTGAAGGGCCGGTACCGCCGGTCACGCGGGCCGACCGAATCGACCGAGTTCAGCATGACGCGCTTCCTGGTGCCGGCGCTTTCAGGCTACCGCGGCTGGTCGGTGTTCATGGATTGCGACATGCTTTGCCGCACCGACATTGCCGCCCTTGCCGCCGAGATCGAGCGCCAGGCGGACAAGGCGGTGCTGGTCTGCAAGCATGACTACACGCCGCGCACCGAGCGCAAATTCCTCGATCAGGTGCAGACCAAATACACACGCAAGAACTGGTCGAGCCTCATGGTGTTCAACAACGAGCGTTGCCGCTCGCTGAGCGCCGATTACGTCAACAGCGCCTCCGGCCTCGAGCTGCATCGCTTCGCCTGGATCGACGATGGCGCGATCGGCGAGCTGGCGCTCGAATGGAACTGGCTGGTTGGCGAGTACCCTTACAACGCGGCCGCGAAGATCGTGCACTTCACGATCGGCGGGCCGTACTTTCCGGCCTACCGGGATTGCGACTATGCTGCCGAATGGTTCGCCGAGCGCGAATCCATGCAGCACGTCGCGGACACCAAATAAAGGGAGTCGACATGTTTCTCCGCATCGCTTTCGCCGCTTTCATTGCGCTGCTGCCGCTCAGTCAAGCGGCCGCGCAGCTGCTCACCGAGAAGAAGTTCTATACCCTGCCCCAATACACCACCGCGGGCGGCAAGACCATCAAGAACGTCCGCGTCGGCTACGAGACCTACGGCAAGCTGAACGCCGCGGGCGACAACGCGATCTTCGTGGCGCATTTCTTCTCCGGCACCTCGCACGCCGCCGGGCGCTACCAGGCCACTGAAAAGGCCGCCGGCTACTGGGACGCGATCATCGGGCCGGGCAAGGCGATCGACACCGACAAGTACTTCGTGGTGAGCGCCGACACGCTCGCCAACCTGAACGTGAAGAGCCCGACCGTCGGCACGACCGGACCGGCCACGGTGAATCCCGATACCGGCAAGCCCTATGGCTCGACCTTCCCGGTGATCTCGATGAAGGACTCGGTCCGCGTCCACAAGGCGCTGGTCGACTCCTTGGGAATCAAGAAACTGAAGGCCGTGGCGGGCGCCTCCGGCGGCTCGATCCAGGCCATGGAGTGGGCCGCGGAGTATCCGCAACTGGTCGAGCGCGTGATTCACGTCATCGGACCCGGCCTCGACATCCATCCCTACGTCATCGGGCTGCTCGACCTGTGGATGATGCCGATCAAGATGGATCCCAACTGGAAGGGCGGCGACTACTTCGGCGGCGCCGAGCCCAACGAAGGCGTGGCGCAATCGCTGAAGACGGTCACCCTCACGGCGCTGCATTTCGGCTGGGCGGACAAGGTGCACGGCTACAAGTGGGCGGCGGAGGGCAAGAACCCGCAGGACGCGATGGGTAACCTGTTCGCGATCGAGGACTCGCTCTATAAGAGTGGCCAGGCGCGCGCCGGCGCTACCGACGCCGCGCACTTCGTCTGGATGGCGAAGGCCAACCAGCTCTACAACCTGGAAAAGGAACAGTCGCGCATCAAGGCGAAGGTGCTGTTCCTGCCGGCCACCACGGACATGATTTTCCCGCCGGAGCTCTCGCGCAAGGCTGCGGAGAAGCTGAAGGCGCAGGGCAACACCGTGGAGCTCTACGAGATCGAGGGCACCAGCGGCCACCTCGATGGCCTGTTCTCGATCGGCAAGGTCGCCGACCGCATCAAGGCTTTTATCGAGAAATAGTTATTCGCTGGCGCGCGGCTGGGGCTTGGGCCGCCGGCCGACGTTGATCGTCGCGTCGACGTCCTGGCCCTGGCGCTTGAGCTTCATCTTCGCCGGTGAGCCCGGCGCGAGCGCGGCGATGAGGTTCAGCATCGCGGTCGGATCGGCGACCGGCTTGCCCTCGACCTCGGTCAGCACGTCGCCCGGCTTGATGCCGGCCTTGTCGGCCGGGCCGCCGCGCAGCACGCCGGCGATCAGCGCGCCGCGCTGGCCGCCGAGCTTGAACGACTCCGCGAGCGCGGGGGTGATCTCCTGCACTTCCACGCCGATCCAGCCGCGCGTCACGCCGCCGCTCTTCACGATCTGCTCGAGCACCATCTTCGCGGTCGACACCGGGATGGCGAAGCCGATGCCCATCGAGCCGCCCGAGCGCGAGAAGATCGCGGTGTTGATGCCGACCAGGTTGCCGCCGGCGTCGATCAGCGCGCCGCCGGAGTTGCCGGGGTTGATCGCGGCGTCGGTCTGGATGAAGTTCTCGAACGTGTTGATGCCCAGGCCGGTGCGGCCGAGCGCGCTGACGATGCCGGCGGTCACCGTCTGGCCGACGCCGAACGGGTTGCCGATGGCGAGCACCACGTCGCCGACCTTGAGCGCGTCGGAAGAGCCGAAGGTGATCGCCGGCAGGTTGTCGGCATTGACGCGCAGCACCGCGAGATCGGTCTCCGGATCGTTGCCCACCACCTTGGCCAGCAGCTTCTTGCCGTCGGCGAGCGCGACTTCGATCTCGTCCGCGGCCTCGACCACGTGATGGTTGGTGAGCACGAAGCCGCTCGCGCTGACGATCACGCCGGAACCCAGGCTGGACGCGCGCTGCGCTTCGTCGGGCAGCTGCTCGCCGAAGAAGCGGCGGAAGATCGGATCGTTCAGCAGCGGATGACGCGGCGAGCGAATTTCCTTCGAAGTAAAAATGTTCACCACCGAAGGCGCGGCGCGCTGTACCGCTTCGTGGTACGAGCCGATGCGCACCGCCGTCGGTAGCGGCCCCGTGGTCGGCGCCTGCTGCACCACGGCGACCTGCGAGCCGACGCGCGACGGCAGCCACTCCGGACGGAAGGTCGAGACTACGAACAGTGCTGCGACGGCGATGGTCGCGGCCTGCGCGAAGATGAGCCAGAGGCGGTACATGGGAATGCGGAACGGAAGTATACGAAATTCCCTTGAATATTTAGTCGTTTACGAGCGAAATCGTGGACATTTGCAGAGGCCGTCGCTACAATCGCCCACTTTTACGCTGCCTGCCTCCGGACCTAAAACAACTCCATCTCCATGAGCGAGCAAACAAAAGTGGACAAGAAACGGCGCAACCTGGTGGTCGCCACCTCGGTCGTCGGCGGCGTCGCCGGCGTCGCCGCGGCCCTGCCTTTCGCCGCCAGTATGCTGCCTTCCGACCGCGCCAAGGCGGCCGGCGCCCCGGTCGAAGTCGATCTGTCGAAGCTCGCCCCGGGCGAGATGGCCGTGATCGAGTGGCGCGGCAAGCCGGTGTGGGTGATCAAGCGCACCAAGGAAATGCTCGACTCGCTGAAAGCGGTGACCGGCAAGCTCACCGACCCGGCTTCCAAGTCTTCCGAGCAGCCGAAGTACGCGGAGAACGAATACCGCTCGCAGAAACCCGAATTGATGGTGATGGAAGGCGTGTGCACGCATCTCGGCTGCTCGCCGCAGCTGAAGGGCGCCGACGCCAAGGCCGAGATGGGCGGCGACTGGGCGGGCGGCTTCTACTGCCCGTGCCACGGCTCCAAGTTCGACCTCGCCGGCCGCGTGTTCCGTGGCGCGCCTGCGCCCACCAACCTCAAGGTGCCGCCGTACACGATCGTCAGCGACACCACGCTGCTGATCGGCGAAGACCAAGAAAAGAAGGGAGCGTAGGAATGGCCTCGCGTCTCCAGGCGTTGTGGGGGTGGTTCGACGCGCGCATGCCTTCGGTGGCGGAGCAGTGGAAGATCCACGCCTCCGAGTACTACGCGCCGAAGAACTTCAACTTCTGGTACTTCTTCGGCTCGCTCGCGCTGCTGGTGCTGGTGATCCAGATCGTCTCGGGCATCTTCCTGACCATGAGCTACAAGCCCGACGCCGCCCTGGCGTTCGGCTCGGTCGAATACATCATGCGCGACGTGCCCGGCGGCTGGCTGATCCGCTACATCCACTCGACCGGCGCGTCGGCGTTCTTCATCGTGGTCTATCTGCACATGTTCCGCGCCATGCTGTACGGCTCGTACCGCGAGCCGCGCGAGCTGGTGTGGATCTTCGGCGTGATGATCTACCTGACGCTGATGGGCGAGGCGTTCTTCGGCTACCTGCTGCCCTGGGGCCAGATGTCCTACTGGGGCGCGCAGGTGATCGTGAACCTGTTCGGCACGGTGCCGCTGATCGGCCCCGACCTCGCGCTGTGGATCCGCGGCGACTACGTGGTCGGCGACGCGACGCTCAACCGCTTCTTCGCCCTGCACGTGATCGCCTTCCCGCTGGTGCTGCTCGGCCTGGTGGTCGCGCACATCCTCGCGCTGCACGACGTCGGCTCCAACAACCCCGACGGCGTCGAGATCAAGAAGCTGAAAGGGCCCGACGGGCACCCGCTCGACGGCATCCCGTTCCATCCCTACTACACGGTGAAGGACCTGGTCGGGGCGATCGTGTTCCTCGCCATCTTCTGCTTCGTGATGTTCTTCGTGCCCGAGGTCGGCGGCTACTTCCTCGAGCACAACAACTTCGTGCCGGCCGACCCGCTGAAGACGCCCGAGCACATCGCGCCGGTGTGGTACTTCACGCCTTACTACTCGATCCTGCGCGCGGTGCCGCCGCTCTTCAACTCGCAGTTCCCCGGCGTGCTGGCGATGGGCATCGCCACGCTGATCCTGTTCTTCCTGCCGTGGCTCGACCGCAGCCCGGTGAAGTCGATCCGCTACCGCGGCGTCCTGTACAAGAGCTGGCTCGCGGCATTCGTGGTGGTGTTCCTGATCCTCGGCTATCTCGGCACCGAGAAAACCACGGTCTGGGGCCAGTTCATCGTGCGCGAAGGTTCGCTCATGGATACGCTGCTCGACACCAAGGACGTCGCCACCTGGGTGGCGCGGGTCTGCTCCATCGTCTACTTCCTGTTCTTCCTCCTGATGCCTTGGTATACCGCGCGCGACAAGGTGCTGCCGGTTCCCGAGCGGGTGACGGTATGAAGAACATCCTGCTCATGCTTCTGCTCGCGCCGCTGGCGGCGCTCGCGGCCTCGGGCAGCGCGCGCCTCGACCATTCGCCGCACAACCCGCGCGACCTGGTCAGCGTGCAGGCCGGCGCCCGCACCTACGTCAATTACTGCCTCGGCTGCCACAGCATGCAGTACATGCGCTACGAGAGCCTGCGCGAGCTCGGCCTGTCGGAAGCGCAGATCAAGGACAACCTGATGTTCACGGCCGACAAGGTCGGCGAGCCGATGAAGGGGCCGCTCGACGCGAAGGCGGCGAAGGCCTGGTTCGGCGTCAACCCGCCCGACCTTTCGGTGATCGCGCGCGTGCGCGGCGCCGACTGGCTGTACACCTACCTGCGCACGTTCTATCGCGACCCGAAGACCACGACCGGCTGGAACAACGCGGTGTTTCCGAACGTCGCCATGCCGCACGCGCTGTGGACGCTGCAGGGCGAGCACGGCCTCGACGAGAAGACGCACAAGTTCACCGAGGTCTCGAAAGGGTCCCAGTCGGTCACCGAGTACGACGCCACGGTGCGCGACCTGGTCAATTTCCTGGTCTACGCGAGCGAGCCGGCCGCGGCCGACCGCAAGACGATCGGCATCGCCGTGCTGTTCGCGCTCGGCGTGCTGTTCATCTTCGCCTACCTGCTGAAGAAGGAATTCTGGAAGGACGTGAAGTAACGCCGTCGCAGTCCGCAGCTTTTCGAGCCGAAAGCCACCGCCATGATGCAACTCTATTCGGGCACCACCTGCCCTTTCAGCCATCGCTGCCGCTTCGTGCTGTACGAGAAGGGTATGGATTTCCAGGTCATCGACGTCGACCTGTACAACAAGCCCGAGGACATCGCGGTGATGAATCCGTACAACCGCCTGCCGGTGCTGGTGGAGCGCGACCTCATCCTGTACGAGTCGAACATCATCAACGAGTACATCGACGAGCGCTTCCCGCACCCGCAGCTGATGCCGGCCGACCCGGTGATGCGCGCGCGGGCACGCCTGATGCTCTTCAACATGGAAGTGGAGCTGTTCTCGCAGATCGAGGCGCTGGAATCGGGCAAGGAGAAGCCGATGGAGAAGGCGCGCCAGCACGTCACCGACCGCCTGATCGAGCTCGCGCCGGTGTTCACCAAGACCAAGCACATGCTGGGCGACGACTTCACCATGCTCGACGTGGCGATCGCGCCGCTGCTGTGGCGCCTCGACCACTACGGCATCAAGCTCGGCAAGACCGCGGCCCCGCTGATGAAATACGCCGAGCGCATCTTCTCGCGCCCGGCGTTCATCGAGGCCCTGACGCCGTCCGAAAAGGTGATGCGGAAGTAGGCAGACGCCCCGCCCGCCGCCGCTCATGGCCGAAACCCCGACCAAGCCTTACCTGCTGCGCGCGCTGTTCGAATGGTGCGTCGACAATGGCTACACGCCGCACCTCGCGGTGAAGGTCGATTCGAAGACGCAGGTCCCCGCCGAGTACGTGAAGGGCGGCGAGATCACGCTCAACATCAGTCCGAACGCGGTGCACAAGCTGCAGATGGGCAACGAGATGGTCGAGTTCTCGGCGCGCTTCGGCGGCGTCGCGCGCCAGATCTCGCTGCCGGTGGCGAACATCTACGCGCTCTACGCGCGCGAGACCGGCCACGGCATGACCTTCGACATCGACGGCGCGAAGCCGAGCGTCCAGGCGAAAGGCGAATCCGAAGCAGTGCCGACGAGCACGAAGCCGCCCGCCGCGCTGCCTGCGCCCGCCCCCGATCCGAAGAAACCCTCGGGCGGCAAGCCGACATTGCGCCGAATCAAGTAGGCGCATAATTCCGGCTGGAATGCAGCGCGGATTCTTGCGCTACCGGCGCCGGTTTAGCTCAGGGGTAGAGCAACCGCCTTGTAAGCGGTAGGTCGTCCGTTCGATTCGGACAACCGGCACCACCTCTATGAGAATCTGCATCGTCCTCGTGTGCGTTGTGCTGAACGCCTGCACGCTCGGCGCCGTGGTGACCAACGCGCCGTCCTCGCTCGGCAACTGCATGCCGGAGAAGCCCGCGGGCGGCTGTCCCTGAAATAGAAAAGGCCGCCTGGCGGCGGCCTTTCTCACTGCAGTGAAGCGGTTCTTTAGAGGGGCTTGATGTTGTGCGCCTGGAGCCCTTTGGGGCCGCGCTTCACTTCAAACTCCACCTTCTGACCTTCCTTCAGCGTCTTGAAGCCGGACATCTGGATCGCGGTGTGATGCGCGAACAGATCTTCGCCGCCCTCGCTCGGAGTGATGAAGCCGAAGCCTTTGGAGTCGTTGAACCACTTGACGGTACCGGTTGCCATTTACTGTTTCCTGTACGAATTGCCGCGACAAATCCGGGCGCGACGATGGCCGGGCATGGGGTATCAAGAGTGGAGTTCACTTGCCACTACAGACGCTGCTTGAGGCGGCGATGAGGGTCGGCAAATTCGGCTGCTTGAAACACATCCTGCGGCGCCGATATTAGCACCGTTTTTCTCGACCGCACATGGCCTTAGCTGCGGTTGCTGGTATCCAATTTGCTTGGCTATTAACATGGCCGGATGACCGATCTCGCCGATATCGTCTCCTCCGCTTTCTGGCGGGTGAATCCTCCGGACGCCGACCCGGTGGAAACCCGGGAATGGCTCGAGGCCTTCGACGCGCTGGTGCAGGCCGAAGGGCGCGAGCGCGCCACCTTCCTGCTGCGCCGGCTGCTCGACCACGCGCGCGCGCGCCGCGTGCCGCTGCCGCCGGTGCTCAACACGCCGTACAAGAATTCGGTCGCGCTCGCCGAGCAGTCGCAGTTTCCCGGCAACCTCGAGCTCGAGAGCCGCCTGTCCGCGATCGTACGCTGGAACGCGCTCGCCATGGTGGTGCGCGCGAATCGCGCGCATCCCGAGCTCGGCGGCCACATCGCGAGCTACGCCTCGGCCGCGGATCTGTTCGAAGTCGGCTTCAACCATTTCTTCCGCGCCGATGACCTGGTGTATTTCCAGCCGCACTCGGCGCCGGGCGTGTACGCGCGGGCTTTCCTGGAGGGAAGACTCTCGGAAGAAAACCTGGCGAACTACCGGCGCGAAACCGGCGGCAAGGGACTGTCGTCGTATTGCCACCCTTATCTGATGCCGGCGTTCTGGCAGTTTCCGACCGGCTCGATGGGGCTCGGACCGCTCAACGCGATCTACCAGGCGCGCTTCATCCGGTACTTGAATCACAGAAATATCATTGAAGAGAAGAACAGAAAGGTGTGGGCGTTCGTGGGCGACGGCGAAATGGACGAGCCGGAATCGCTCGCCGGGCTTTCGCTCGCCGCGCGCGAGGGGCTCGACAACCTGGTGTTCGTGGTCAACTGCAACCTGCAGCGCCTGGACGGGCCGGTGCGCGGCAACGGCTCGATCGTGCAGGAGCTGGAAGGCCTGTTCGCCGGCGCCGGCTGGAACGTGATCAAGCTGCTGTGGGGCTCGGACTGGGATCCGCTGTTCGCGCGCGACCACGACGGCGTGCTGCTCAAGCGCCTGCACGAGACCGTGGACGGCGAGTTCCAGACCTACGCCGCGACCGACGGGGGCTTCAACCGCGAGCACTTCTTCAACAAATATCCCGAGCTGCGCGAGCTGATCGCGGGCATGAGCGACGCGGACATCGACCGCCTGCGCCGCGGCGGCCACGATCCGGTGAAGACCTACGCCGCGTACCACGCGGCGCTGCGCCACAAGGGCCAGCCCACGGTGATCCTCGCCAAGACGAAGAAGGGCTACGGCATGGGCCTCTCCGGCCAGGGCAAGATGGGCACCCACCAGCAGAAGAAGCTCGACGACGAAGCGCTGCGCGCGTTCCGCGACCGCTTCGCGCTGCCCCTCTCCGACGAGCACGTCGCGCAGCTGCGCTTTTACCATCCGGGCGCCGACAGCCCGGAGATCAAGTACCTGGTCGCGCGCCGCGAGGCGCTCGGCGGCTACGTGCCGACGAGGGCCACCAAGGCCGAAACCCTGGCGGTGCCAGCGCTCAGCGCTTCCGAGCGCAACCAGTCGACCACCATGGTGTTCGTGCAGCTGCTGTCGCAGCTGCTCAAGGACGAGAAGCTCGGGCCGCGCGTAGTGCCGATCGTCGCCGACGAGGCGCGCACCTTCGGCATGCAGACGCTGTTCCGCCAGGTCGGCATCTACTCCGCGGTCGGGCAGCTCTACGAGCCAGAGGACCACGACGAGCTGCTGTACTACCGAGAGGCCAAGGACGGGCAGATCCTGGAGGAGGGCATCACCGAAGCGGGCGCGCTGTCTTCGTGGCTCGCCGCGGCTACTGCGTACTCGGCGCATGGCAAGCCGATGCTGCCTTTCTACATCTACTACTCGATGTTCGGCTTCCAGCGCGTCGGCGACCTGGTCTGGGCCGCCGCCGATTCGCGTGCGCGCGGCTTTCTCGTCGGCGGCACCGCCGGCCGCACCACGCTCGCGGGCGAAGGCCTGCAGCACCAGGACGGCTCCTCGCATCTCATCGCGGCGACGATTCCCAACTGCCGCGCCTACGATCCGTGCTTCGGCTATGAGCTCGCCGCCATCGTCGAGGACGGCGCGCGCCGCATGCTGGAAAAGCAGGAGGACGTTTTCTACTACCTGACCGTGGCGAACGAGAACTACGCGCATCCGGCGATGCCGGCGGACGCCAGGGAAGGCATCTTGCGGGGCATGTACCGGTTGCGGGAAGGCAAGCGGGTTCAAATGCTCGGCTCCGGCCCGATCCTGCGCGAGGTGCTCGCCGCCGCCGAGCTGCTCGAGAAAGACTGGAAGATCTCCGCCGGCGTGTGGAGCGTCACCTCGTTCACCGAGCTGCGCCGCGACGGCATGAGAGCGGAGCGTGCGACGCGCTACGGTAAGCCGGAGAAAAGCTGGGTCGCGCAATGCCTGGAGAAAACCGAGGGACCCGTGATCGCGGCGAGCGACTACGTGAGCGCGGTCGCCGATTTGATCCGGCCGTACATCGAGCGCAAGTACGTGGCGCTCGGCACCGACGGTTTCGGCCGCAGCGATACGCGCGCGGCGCTGCGCAACTTCTTCGAAGTGGATGCGCGCCACATCGCCGTGGCCGCGCTTGCCGCGCTCGACCCGAGCCTAGTGGGGAGTGCCCTGCGCCGGTATGGGATCGACCACGTGGCCCGGGCCCCCTGGGAGCGGTGAGGGAGAAAAAGCAGGTTTCTCCGGTGTTCTAGCTTGCTGGAGCACGGGCGGTGGCAGGACCAAGGCCCGCTCATCGGCCATTTTCTGGCGTTGGTAAGGCTGCATCTGGCGCGTCACCGTCGGGTCGGGATGCAGCGGCGGGGTGCCGATCTCGGTCAACTGCCGCGCATGCAGCGCGTCGAGCGAAGCGCGGTCCGCACCGCGCACGCCGGCCGCGAACTCCGCGGACTGCTGATCGCGCTGCACCAGCGCGCGCTGGATTGCCTGGTCGTCCGCCTGGCAGGGGAAGGCCGTGCCGCAGGCGATCGCGATCGCAAGCGCTTTCAATCGCGTATTCAATCGGTTTCCATCGCGATCGCTTCGCGCACCACGAACGCGAAGTTCAGCACCGCGCGCGCGAGCGCGACGCGGTCGTCGAGCGTGCGCATGACGGTCGGCGCGGTGAGCACGTGGATGCCGAGCGAGCGCACGTCGTCGGCGAGCTGCTCGTCTTCCTTGTCGATGACGAAGCCGTCGATCAGACGCAGGTATTCGCCGACGATCGCGCGCGGCGAAACCTCCTTGCCGAGGTCGCGCATCATCTTGCCGGCCGAGCCTTTCAGCGCCTTGCCGCCGACGATGGGCGTGACCGCGATCACCGGCGCGCCGCGCTTGAGCAGCAGCTCGCGCATGCCGCTGATCTCGAGGATCGGTCGGATGACGTGGTACGGGTTCGACGGACAGATCACCACCGCGTCGAGGTCGGCGGAATGCAGCGCGTCGAGCACCTCGTCGGAGATGCGCGCCTGGTCGGCGCCGGCGTATTCGAGGCCGCGCGCACGCGGCTCGCAGGCGAGCACGCTGAAATATTCCGGGAACGGGATCGCGCCGTCATCGGTGAGCACGTGCGTGCGCACCGGGTCGTCGCTCATCGGCAGCACGCGCGCAGCGATGTCCAGGTGACGGCAGAAATCGAGCGTGATCTCCGTCAGGCGGCGTCCGGCGGCGAGGCCTTGCGTGCGCAGCAGCGGTGCGGCGAGCGACTTGTCGCCGAGCAGCGGCTGCTCGGGGCCGCCGAGCGCTTTCAGCATGCCGTATAGGGAGCGCGTTTCGCCCGCGGGCTCCCAGCCGGCCTCGGCGCCAGCCATGCCGGCGAGGGTATAGACCGCAGTGTCGAGATCGGGAGAGAACGCAAGCCCGAGGTGCTCGTAATCGTCGCCGGTGTTTACGATCAGCGCGAGGTCCTTGCCGCGCAGCCGATACAGACCGTCCGCCAGCTTGGCGCCGCCGACCTGGCCACCGAGTGCGACGACCGTTCCCATGCGTCGATGCTAGCATGCAGCGCAAAAAATGCTGTACCCGAAGCTCGTGCTGATGGCCGTGTTCTGGAGCGGCGTATTCCCGGCGGTGAACATCGTGCTGAAGAGCATGGGCCTGTTCACCTCGGTGTTCCTGCGTTTCTGGGCGGCGGCGGTCATCTTGCTCATCGTGCTGCGCCTGCGCGAGCATCGCCTGCCGCGCCCTTCGCCGCGCGAGGCGGTGCTGGTCGTCGGGCTCGGGCTGCTCGGCATCACGCTCTACAACAGCTTGTTCATGGCCGGCCTCGCGCTGGTCGAGGCGAGCCGCGCGGCGGTGATCGTGCCGACCAACCCGGCGTTCACCGCGCTGTTCGCCGCGCTTCTGCTCAAGGAGCGCTTCAGCGCCACGCGCGCCGCGGGCATCGTGTGCTGCGTGTTCGGCGCGCTGTGGGTGCTGGCGAGGGGCGACCCGCGGGCATTCGTCGAGCTGAATTTCGGCGCCGGCGAGCTGATCCTCGTGGCGTGCATTTTCATGTGGAGTGCGTACACGCTGCTCGGTCGCATCGCGCTTTCCGCGCTGCCGCCGCTCGCGCTCACCGCCTATGTGATGACCGCGGGCTCGGTCGCGCTCGCGCTGCCCGCGTGGCTCGAGCAGGATTCGCTCGCCGGCGCGACCTGGCAGGCCTGGGTGGCGCTCGGCTATCTGATCGTGTTCGGCACGGTGCTGCCGTTTCTCTGGTTCAACGAGGGCGTGAAGGCGCTCGGCGCTGCGCGCGCCGCGCAGTTCATCAACCTGGTGCCGCCGATCGCAGTGGCCGAGGCGGTCCTGATTCTCGGCGAGCCGATGACGCCCGCGCTGTACGTCGGCGCGGCATTGGTGGTGGTGGGTCTCTACCTGACCAACAGGCCTAAGTCCTGAGCACGAGCACGGTTCCCAGAACGACCAGCACGCCGCCGGCGAGCATCGGCAGGGTCACGGCTTCGCCCAGGAACAGCGCGCCCCACAGCACGCCGAACAACGGGATCAGGTAGGTCACCGTGAGCGCGCCGGTCGCGCCGATGTCGGCGATCAGGCGGAAATAGAGCAGGTAGGCCACGGCGCCACACAACAGGCCGAGCGCCAGGATGCTCGCCACGATGAGCGGGGCTGGCACGGCCGTCGGCGGTGATAGCGGGATGAGGGGAATGAGGAGTATCCCGGCGGCGAACTGCGAGCCGGCCGCCATGCCCCGCGAGGGCACGTTGCCCGCCCAGCGCCTGATGTAGGTGGCAATCAGGCCATAGGAGAACGCGGCCGCCAGCGCCGCCGCCACCGCAGGGTAGTGCAGTGTCGTGCCGCCGGCGGGACTGGTCACGAGCGCCACGCCCGCGATGCCGATCGCAAGTCCCGCCACACGCCGCCTGCTCATGCGCTCCCGCAACAGCAGCGCTCCGCACAGCGCACCCCACATCGGGGAAGTGGCATTGAGCACCGACAGTACGCCGGCGGTGACGCTGAGCGCGGCGTAGGCCCAGAGCAGGAACGGCAGTGCGGAGCTGAAGATGCCAACCACCAGGTAGTGGCGCCACCACCGCCGCCACTCGACGTCGTAGCCGGAAAGGGCGAAATAGGCCGCCAGCGCGATGCCGGCGATGAGCGTGCGCAGTTCCGCGGTCAGCACCGGCCCGATCGCGGGCGCGGTGATGCGGTTGAAAAGGAAGGACGCGCCCCAGATCGCAGCGAGCAGGACCAGGCGCGCGGTGTCCGCGGGCCTCATTCCCGGCGAATCAGGATTTTTTTTCGAGCGCCAGCAGCTTCTTCTTGCGCTTGAGCCCCCACGCGTAGCCGCCCAGCCCGCCGTCGGTGCGCACCGCGCGGTGGCAGGGCACCACCAGCGCGACCGGGTTCGCGCCGCACGCGCTGCCCACCGCGCGCACCGCCGCCGGCGCGCCGATCGCGCGCGCGATTTCCCGGTAGGTGCGCGTTTCGCCGCGCGGGATGCGGCGCAGCTCGTCCCACACGCGGCGCTGGAATACGGTGCCGCGGATGTCGAGCGGCAGGCGCGCGAGATTGGCTTCGCCTTCGATGAAGGCCGCGATCTTCGCCTTCAGCCCGTCCAGCTCGCCTTCCACCAGCTCGGCCGCGCTGAACTCCTCGGCGAGCAGGTCCTTGAGGTGGGCGACGTCGTCGCCGAGCTTCACCGAGCACAGGCCCTTGCTGGTCGCCGCGATCAACACGTTGCCGAGCGGCGATGCGAACGAGCAGTACGCGATGCGCTGTCCCTTGCCGCTGGCGCGGTAATCGCGCGCCGTCATGCCGAGGTGCGGCTTCTCGTAGAAGCGCGACACCGAGCCGTAACCCGCTTCGAACACCGCGTCGGTCACCCTGCTGCCATTCTTGAGCGAGGACTTCACCGCCTCGACGCGCTGCGCATCCTGGTAGTCGCGCGGCGAGACGCCGAAGGCTTCCTTGAAGCGGCGCTGCAGGTGGAACGGGCTGGCGCCCACGGCGCTCGCCAGCTCTTCGAGCGTCACGCGCTCGCCGCGGCGGCGGTCGAGGTAACTGCGTGCTTTTTCGACGATTGCTTCCATAGGCGCATTGTGCCGCGCCCGGCGCGGCCCATCTATCCGTTTCTTGCGCCGTTCCTTCCGCCCTCTACGTGCTTGCGCGTAGTGCGCGGATCGAGCCCGGTGCGCTTCGCCACTTCGGCGTAGGTGCCAAGCCTGCGATAGAGCATGGCGCTGTAGCGCGCGAGAAGCTCGGCGGCGGTCAGCTCTCCGGCGCGCAGCTGGTCGAGCAGCAATTGATCCTCGTCGGCGCCGGCGCGGGCGATCTCGGGCACATAGCGCCCGGTGAGCAAGATGCGGCGCACGGCCTGCTCCAGCTCGCGCACGTTGCCGGGCCAGAGGTAGTCCTTCGGCACGCTCGCCTCGAGCTGCTCGAGAACCCGGGCCGCCAGGTCGGAAACCTCCGCCCCGGTGATGCGGGCCACCAGCAAGCGCACCAGCTGGACGATCTCCGCCGACGACTCGGCGAGGCGCTGGCGCAGCGTGGGCATCACGATCACGTCGGAGCACAGGCGGTAGAAGAAATCGTCGCGGAAGCGCCCTTCGGAGCGCAGCCGGTCGAGCGGCTGGTTGGTGGCCGCGACCACGCGGCCGGGAAAGCGCTTGCGCTCGCGGCCGCCGACGGGCGTGAAGGTGCGCTCCTGCAGCACCTGCAGCAGCTTGATCTGCACCGGGATCGAGACCTCGCCGATCTCGTCGAGGAACAGCGCGCCGTGCGCGCTGCATCGCTCGAACACGCCCTGGTGATGGTCGATCGCGCCGGTGAATGCGCCCTTGCGATGGCCGAACAGCTCCGACTCGATCAGGTTCTCGGGGAACTGCGAGAGGTTGGTGGCGATGAAGGTCTCGGTGAAGTTCTCGGCGAAGCGGCGCTCGGCAGGGAGGTAAGGGATGAAACCCGAGCGGCCGATCGCCGCGGCCGCTTGTCCCTTGCCGGTGCCGGTTTCGCCGAGCAGGAGCGTGGAGAAATCCTCCATCCGGTTCCAGAGCGCGGCGTCGTAGCCGCGCATATCGTGGGTAAACACGTTGTTCCATAGCGACTCGCGCAGCTTGCGCATCGACTCGCATTCGCCGGCGAGCGAGCGCAGGATGAAGTAGAACGCGCGCCGCAGCTGGAAGAAGAGCGCGAGGTAGCGTCCGGAAGCCTCCTCGCTGAACCCGCTGCGCACCAGGTCGGCGATCACGTCGTCGGCGAAGGCGACCGGCAGCGGCGCGCCGCCCTGCCGCGCCTGGCGCTCGATCAGCGCGTCGATCTTCGCGACGTGGCGGTGATACCAGACATAGAGCAGCGCCGGCTCGACCACCTGCCGCTCTTCCGCGCTCAGCGCCTTTCCCAGCCACGGCTGCAAGCGCGGCGCCACCAGGCGCGCGAGGGCCTCCGGGTCCTGCGTCAGGTCGCCGAGTTTTGCGCCTGGCGCGAGCCGCACGATGAGCGCCGCCCGCTCTGCGCTGAAGGGGTTGCCGAAAGCCACATCGGCCAAGGCACCGAAGAACTGACGGTCTGAGGGATTCATTTTTTGCTGGTACCGGCAGCATGAAATGTATCTCCATTTACCAATCATCGCCAGACTTCTACGGGGATCTCCTATGAATCAGCTAGTTATGAACATGGCATGGCACGTGCAATGGGAGCGCCAGAACCAATTACGGGGAGAAAGAAATGAAAGCGAGCCTCCACCTCCTGGTCAGCAGCCTGGTGTCCCTTTCGCTGGCCACGGCCGGCGCGGGCGCGCAAGCAGAACTGCTGCGTGCCGATTCCGGCTGGCCGCTCTTTCTCATCGGCGGAACCGCAGTCGTTGCCATCAAGGCGAGCAACGGCAGGTCGTCATGAGCGACCGGCACTTGATCGGACTGATGAGCGCTGCGTGCGTCGCCCTGATGATGGGGCTGATGTGGTTGGGCGGTGCGACGCCTGGCGCCTTCGCCCTCGTCGGCCTGGGCGCCGCCTTCATGGCCGCTGCCTGCGTCCTCGCCGAACTCTGATCGACAGGAGATCGACATGAAATCCCAACTGAAACGCTTGGCTCCGCTGGCGGCGATGGTTCTCGCGGGGTGCGCAAGCGGCGGTGGCGGCGGCAGCGATGGTGTCACGGTGAAATCCACGCCGTCCACACCGCCTTCGCCGACCGCGGAAATGCGTTGCGCCTGGCTTCTGCCTTTCCTCTGCGGCTGGTTCGAACCGGGAGAAACCGAGACCGACGACACCTTTTTCCTGTTTTCCGGTGCCGGCCGGCAACGCGCGCAACGTTTTGCGACCTGGTCGAGCCTGGCGCCGCATCAGGCGGCCGAGTTCGAGGCCATCGCTACGGAGGTGAGCTACACCCAAGCATCGACCGGCGCGATCACTTCGACCTCGGTCAACACGCCGGCGCAGGAACAGCTGCTGTCGAGCGGTCCTCAATACACCGCCGGCAAGGAGCTCGTCGGCGGGTCCCTTGGCCGGATCGCGGATGGCATCGACGTGAGCGCAAGCCGCGTCGGCGATGCGACGCAAGTCGCGGTGATCGCGAATCCGTACGCGCAGGGCTGGAACTACCAATCCTTCGGCGTGTGGAACACCCATGGTCCGAGCGCGCGCCAGATCGCCTCCTCCTCGTTCGGCGCGCCCACGCCGGCCTCGGCAGTCCCGTCGAGCGGGACCGCGTCGTTCGTCGGCAAGCTCGGCGGCGTCTATGTATCGCCGAGCGGTGAAGGGTCCGTGGCCTCCGCGGACATCCGCGTGCACGCCGACTTCGGCAACCGCTCGCTCGGTTTCGCGTCCAGCAATACGCGGCTGAGCCAGGACCTGAAGTCCTCGACTCCGGCGCCGCATCTGAACCTCGGCGGCACGCTGACCTATTCACCGGCCGCCAACACGTTCACTGGAACGATCACCAACGCCGGCGGAACGATGAGCGGGTCGTCCACCGGCAGGTACTACGGGCCAACCGCGCAGGAGCTGGGCGGCGTGTTCACGGTGAAGTCGCCCGCTACGGCCGAAACACTGACGGGCGCCTACGGCGCCAAGCGATAGGAGAGATCGACATGAAATCGAGCGCCCTTTTTCTTCTGGCAAGCGTCGCGCTTTCAGGCGGCTGCGCAAGCGGTGGCGGCTCCGGCGGGTCCGGCCCCGGCAGCGCTGCGCGGAGCCAGCCCAAGGTGCAATCGGAACCGAGTCCCTGTGGAACGCTCTACGGCCGTCCGGTCGAGTGCGTGCCGACCCAGCGCGCCGCGATCGACGCGGCGATGGATCGCACCAGCCAGGGCAGCATGCCGTCGGCGGAAACCTTCGAGGCCCTGGGCATGTATGCGCCGCCGGATGCGCCGCGCTCGAGCAGCCCGAGCAAGCCTGCTCCGACACCGACACCCGGCTACGGGGCCGATTCCACCGGACTGGGCTTCCAATACCAGTCGTTCGGCGCCTGGAACAGCAAGAACACTCAGTTCGGTTCCGGAATCTCGGCCTGGCACGGCGGCCAGCCCACGCCGGCGTCGGCGGTGCCCGCCAGCGGAAGCGCCAGGTTCACCGGCAACCTCTTCGGCATCTATGTCTCGCCGTCCCGGTCGGACTCGACGGCGCGGGCGAACCTGGTCCTCGATGCGAATTTCAGCTCGAGGTCGATAGGCTTCACCTCCAGCAACACGACCCTGAACGGCAGCGCTGCCGCCCCGCACCTCGACCTGAACGGGACGCTCACCTATGCGGTAGCCGGCAGCGGTTTTTCCGGAACCCTGCGCAACGCGGGCGGGACGCTGAGCGGGTCCGCCAGCGGCGGGTTTTACGGCCCGCGCGCGGAAGAGGCCGGCGGCACATTCAGTCTGAAGTCTGGCGGTACCGAGATGCTGACCGGCGCCTACGGGGCGAAGCGCTGATCCATGCGCGCCTGGGCCCTCGCGCTGCTGGTCGCCGCCGCCGCGGTCCACGCGGACGACGCTGCGCTGCAGCGCGCATTCGTCCAGGGCATGCAGGCGCAGGAGGCGGGCGACCTCGCGCGGGCGGAACAGATCTTCCGCGAAATGCTCCTGGTCACGCAAAGCGCGCGTGTGAAGCTGGAGCTCGCCAGAACGTTGTTCGCCGAGGCGAAGTACGCGGAAGCCAAGACGCTGTTCAAGGAAGTGTCGCTGCGGTCCGAAACGCCCTGGCGCGTGCGCGACAACATCGCGCTGTTCGTGCGCGAAATCGAGGAGCGCACGGGTTACCTGAAATTCGGCGTCACCGTGGTGTCGGACTCCAATCCGGGCAATCTCGCCCGCCAGAAGGAGTTCTCGATCGGCGATCTCCAGGTCACGCCGGTCGACGCGCCGAAGCGCCTCACAGGCCTGCGTTACTCGGCGCAGGGATGGAAGCCGTTCGAGCCGGTGGGCGGCGCCGGCTATCTGACAGCCTCGTACGTCGACTATCCCACCGAGGAATTCGACCGACTGACGGTCGATGCGGGTTTCGCCAAGAATCTGGTGGCTTCGGGCCGCGTGCGCGGCAAGGCGGGCCTCGAGTTCGGCACCGCCGATGGACACAGCCTGTACCAGTTCCCCTACCTGGGATTCGACGCCGTGCTCGCGCAATCCGAAACGTCGCGGCTCGCGGGGGAGCTCAAGTTCGGCAAGGTGCTTTTTTCCGACTTCGACTATCTCGATGCGACGTATCGCAGCGGAGCGCTGTCGCTGCGCCGTGAGCTGACGCCGTCCTTGTCCGGAACCCTGCGCGCGGCGGTGGAAGGCTCGCGCGCGGTTCAGCAGCCGTACACCTACTACGGCTGGGATCTCGCGCCGGGACTCAGCGCTTTCTGGCCGGAAACCACTTTCCTGGTCGGCGCGAGCCTTTCGTTTGGCAGGAGGAAATATGCGGAAGCGGACCCGTTATTCGGACTCCGGCGCGACGACGAGAAAACGCGCGTCGAGGTCACGCTCGGCAACAAGAAATGGCGCTGGCGCGACAGCTACGTCGTGCTCGTCGCCTCGCTCGAGGAGAACCGCTCGAACATCGGCTTCTTCCACTACGAAAAAACCAATCTCTCGGTCGTCATCGAATAGGAAGAAAACAATGACCCTCACCCCACGTGAGCTCGCCGTAGTGCGGCTGCTGAGCAGCGGCTGCAGCTATGAACAGGTCGCGGTGCAACTCGGCATATCGCCGCACACGGTCGTCACGCACATCAAGAACGCATACCGCAAGCTGGAAGTGCACACGGCGGCGAGCGCCGTCATGCGCGCGGTGCAGCTCGGGCTGCTTGAAATCCCGGCGATGCCGTGAGTCTCAGCCGGCCATGGTCAGTCCGCCGGACACGCTGATCACCTGCCCGGTGATGAAGCCTGCCTCGTCCGAGGCGAGGAACGCGACGATGCCGGGGATGTCATCCGGCTGCCCGACGCGCTTCATGGGAATCGCGCGCACCAGCGCGTCGTAGACCTTCTGCCCGGCATCGCCCTCGCCGAGGAAGCCGCGCAGGATCGGCGTATCGGTGGGACCGGGGCAGACCACGTTCACGGTGATTCCCTTGCGCGCCACCTCGCGCGCCAGCGTCTTGGAGAAGGCGATGATGCCGCCCTTGCACGCCGAGTACACCGCCTCGCCCGAGGAGCCGACGCGCGCCGCGTCGGAGGAGATGTTGATCACGCGCCCACTGCCGCGCTGGAGCATTCCGGGAACCACAAGGTGGTGCATGTTCAAGGGTCCGCGCAAGTTGATGTCGATCAGCGCGTCCCATTCCTCGGGCTTGGTGTCGGTGAAATTCTGGAAGCGGTCCCAGCCGGCGTTGTTCACCAGGATGTCGATTGCTTCGGCCCCCAGCGCTTTTTTCGCGTCGTCGTATTTCGAGATATCGAAAACCAGCGCCCTGCCATTCACCTCGCGCGCCACCCGCTCGGCAGCTTCGCGGTTCTTGTCGGCGACCAGGACCTTCGCGTCCTTGGAGAAGCGGCGGCAGATCGCTGCGCCGATGGCGCCGCCGCCGCCGGTGACCAAGACCGTCTTCACTTGGGACGCTTATCGATCACGCGCTTCGCCTTGCCGATGGAGCGCTCGACGGCACCGATCTTCACGTCGGCGCTGATACCGATGTAGGACTTGATGGCGTGCTGCAGGCCGGGGCACGCGGCGGCGTCGCCTTCGACGATCACGGTCATGTGGTCGAGCGGGCCGTCCTTGCTGAGCTCGAGCACGTAGTGCGGGCTCAGGCCCGGCTGCCGCATCAGCAGCTCCTCGATCTGCGAAGGGAACACGTTGACGCCGCGGATGATGAGCATGTCGTCCGAGCGTCCGGTGATCTTTTCCATGCGGCGCATGGTGCGCGCGGTGCCGGGAAGCAGGCGCGTGAGGTCGCGCGTGCGGTAGCGGATCACCGGCAGCGCTTCCTTGGTGAGCGAGGTCAGCACCAGCTCGCCTTTCTCGCCGTCGGGCAGCACTTCGCCGCTCGCCGGGTCGATGATCTCGGGATAGAAGTGGTCTTCCCAGAGGGTGAGGCCGTCCCGCGTCTCGGCGCACTCCTGCGCCACGCCCGGGCCGATCACCTCGGACAGGCCGTACAGGTCCATCGCCTGCAGCGATACGCGCTGCTCGATCTTCGCGCGCAGCTCGTTGGTCCACGGTTCTGCTCCAAAAATCCCCACCCGGAGAGAAGAATCCTTGGGAGAAAAACCTTGCCGCTCCATCTCGTCGGCGATCGCCAGCATGTAGCTCGGCGTCACCATGATGATCTCGGGCTTGAAGTCGGCGATCAGCTGCACCTGGCGTTCGGTCATGCCGCCGCCGAGCGGGATCACGGCCAGGCCGAGGCGCTCAGCGCCGTAGTGGGCGCCGAGGCCGCCGGTGAACAGGCCGTAGCCGTACGCCACGTGCACCTTGTCGCCCGGGCGCGCCCCGGCGGCGCGCATCGAGCGGGCCATCACGTGCGACCAGGTATCGATGTCCTTCGCGGTGTAGCCCACCACCGTCGGCTTGCCTGTAGTGCCCGAAGACGCATGGATGCGCACGATCCTGTCCATCGGCACGGCGAACATGCCGAACGGATAGGTCTCGCGCAGGTCGGCCTTGGTGGTGAACGGGAATTTCGCCAGGTCGGCGAGCGAACGGCAATCGCTGGGTTGCACGCGGGCGGCATCGAACTTCTGCCGGTAGCGGGCAACGTTGCGGTAGGCGTGATCGAGCGACCAGCGCAGGCGCTCGAGCTGTAGCGCCTTGAGCTCGTCGAGCGACGCCTTCTCGATCGGCTCGAGCGCAAAGCTCTTCACTTCGGGTCGCGTTTTTCCAGAAACGCAGCCACGCCCTTGCGGTAGTCCTCCGAGAAGCCGGCCTCGCGCTGCAGGTCGCGCTCGAGGTCGAGCTGCGCATCGAGCGAATTGTGCTCGGACGCGTACAGCGCGCGCTTGATCAGGCCGTAGCCCTTGGTCGGCCCGGCCGCGAGCTTGCGCGCGAGCGCGCTCGCCTCGGGCATGAGCTGCTGGTCGTCGACCACTTTCCAGATCAGGCCCCAGCGCTCCGCGTCCTCCGCGGAGAGCGGCTCGGCGAGCAGCGCGAGCCCCATGGCGCGCGCGCTGCCGGCGAGGCGCGGCAGGAAATAGGTGCCGCCCGAATCGGGCACCAGGCCGAGGCGCGCGAACGATTGCACGAACCGCGCGGAGCGCGCCGCGACCACGATGTCGCATGCGAGCGCGATGTTCGCGCCCGCGCCCGCCGCGACGCCGTTGACCGCGCAAACGATCGGCTTCGGCAGCTCGCGCAGGCGTCGCACCAGCGGGTTGTAGTAGGAGCCGAGCGACACCGAGAGATCGATCGGCGCGGCGCCGGGATCGACCCTGCGCTCCGACAGATCCTGTCCGGAGCAGAAGCCGCGGCCGGCGCCGGTGAGCAGCAGCGCGCGGATCGAGCGCTCGTCGCGCGCCTGGTCGAGCGCGGCGCGCAACGCCTTGTGCATCTCCGGGTTGAACGCGTTCAGCTTGTCGGGCCGATTGAGCGTGATGGTCTGCAGGCCCGCGTCGACCGAAATCAGCACCGATGTCATGGGGTTAGAATTCTGCCATGCCGATACCCGACACCGCTCTGCTCGTCATCGATATCCAGAACGACTATTTTCCCGGCGGCGCGATGGAGCTCGAAGGCGCGGATGCCGCCGGCGCCAAGGCGGCCGCGGCGATCGCGAAATTCCGCCAAGAAGGCAAGCCGGTGCTCCATGTGCGTCACCTCTCCGTGCGGCCGGGGTCGACGTTTTTCCTCCCCGGCACCAAGGGCGCGGAGATCCATGCGGCAGTGAAACCGGCCGGGGGCGAGACGGTAATCGAAAAGAATTTCCCCAACAGCTTTCGGAACACCGACCTGAAGGCGACGCTGGACAAGCTGCAAATCAAGAATCTCGTGGTCGCCGGAATGATGACGCACATGTGCGTCGACGCGAGCGTGCGCCACGCCGCCGATCTCGGCTATAAGATCACTTTGCTCGGCGACGCGTGCGCGACGCGCGCGCAGAGCTACGGCGGCGAGAAGGTGCCCGCGCGCCAGGTGCACGCCGCATTCCTCGCGTCGCTCAACGGTTTCTACGCCAAGGTGGTCGATACGCATGAGCTATGAATTCATCAGCACCGAGCAGAAAGGCCGCGTCGGCGTCATTACCCTCAACCGGCCGAAGCAGCTGAACGCGCTCAGCCCGGGCCTGATGAAGGAGCTCGGCAAGGCGCTGCCCGCGTTCGACGCCGACGCCGGCATCGGCGCGATCCTGCTCACCGGCAACGAGAAGGCGTTCGCCGCCGGCGCCGACATCGCGGCGATGAAGGACTTCAGCTTCATGCACGCCTTCATGACCGACTACATCACCAACTGGGAGCATTTCCGCTCCCTGCGCAAGCCGGTGATCGCGGCGGTGGCGGGCTATGCGCTGGGCGGCGGCAACGAGCTCGCGATGCAATGCGACATCGTGATCGCCGCCGACAATGCGCGCTTCGGCCAGCCGGAGATCAACCTCGGCGTGATGCCGGGCTACGGCGGCACGCAGCGCCTGCCGCGCTTCACCAGCAAGGCGAAAGCCATGGACCTGTGCCTGACCGCCCGCATGATGGACGCGCAGGAGGCGGAGCGCGCCGGGCTGGTGTCGCGCGTGGTGCCCCTCGACAAGCTGATGGAAGAGGCGATGGCGGTGGCGGAGAAGGTCGCCAACTACTCGCTGCCCGTGGTGATGATGATCAAGGAGTCCATCAACCGTGCCTACGAGACCAGCCTGGCCGAAGGCTCGCTCTACGAGCGGCGCGTGTTCCAGTCCCAGTTCTCGCTCGAGGACCAGAAAGAGGGCATGGCGGCGTTCGTGGAGAAGCGCAAGCCGGTGTTCAGGCACAAATAGATAAGCCGGGCGGTAGAATCGCTGGAGGAGGAGGAGACATGGAGCGGATCTGGCTCAAGAGCTATCCCGCGGGGGTTCCGGCTGACATCGATCCGGGCCAGTACCGCTCGCTGATCGAGCTGTTCGACGCCAACATCGCGAGGTATCGCGAGCGCCCGGCGTTCACCAACATGGGCAAGACGATCAGCTTCGACGAGCTCGACAAGCGCTCGCGCGATTTCGGCGCCTGGCTGCAGTCGCGCGGCCTGAGCAAGGGCGCGCGCGTCGCGATCATGATGCCGAACTGCCTGCAGTACCCGATCGCGATGTTCGGCACGCTGCGCGCCGGCTGCACGGTGGTGAACGTCAACCCGCTCTACACGCCGCGCGAGCTCGAGCACCAGCTGAAGGATTCGGGCGCCGAGGTCATCGTGGTGCTGGAGAACTTCGGCCACGTGCTCGAGGAGGTGCGCGGGCGCACGCCGATCAAGCACGTGGTGGTGACCTCGCTCGGCGAGATGCTCGGCGTGAAGGGCCTGATCGTGAACCTGGTGGTGCGCAAGGTGAAGAAGATGGTGCCGCCCTACGATCTGCCCGGAGCCATCTCGTTCCGGCAGGCGTTGGCCGAAGGTTCCTCGAAACAGATGGTGACGCCGCCGCTCACCCATGACGACATCGCGTTCCTGCAGTACACCGGCGGCACTACGGGCGTATCGAAGGGCGCGATGCTGCTCCATCGCAATATCATCGCCGCGCTGCTGCAGTACCAGGCATGGCTCACGCCGGCGATCGGCGACCAGCGCGCCATCATCATTACCGCGCTGCCGCTCTATCACATCTTTTCGCTGACGGTGAACTGCCTGGTGATGATGGTCGTGGGCGGCGAGAACGTGCTGATCACGAACCCGCGCGACATCCCCGGCTTCGTCAAGGAGCTGGCGAAGCACAAGTACACCATCATCACCGGCGTGAACACGCTGTTCAACGCGCTGCTCAACCATCCGGACTTCGGCAAGCTCGACTTCTCCAGCGTGCGCCTGGCGGTCGGCGGCGGCATGGCGGTGCAGAAGGCGGTCGCCGAGCGCTGGCGCCAAGTCACCGGCACGCCGCTGATCGAGGGCTATGGCCTCACCGAAACCTCGCCTTCCGCCACCGCGAACCCGATGAGCAACGGAGAATTCTCCGGCTCGATCGGCGTGCCGATGCCGTCGACCGAAGTGGTGCTGCGCGACGATCAGGGCCGGGACGTACCGAACGGGGAGACCGGCGAGATATGCATCCGCGGCCCGCAGGTGATGGCGGGCTACTGGCAGCGGCCCGACGAGACCGCCAAGGTGATCGGCAAGGACGGCTTCCTGCACACCGGCGACATCGGCATCATGGACGACAAGGG
>Ga0207675_100000813_pt1 | contig 31045 bp, 22 predicted proteins | sample KBSSwiS42_FD_184305 | JGI IMG/M metagenome (GOLD analysis project Ga0207675, IMG submission 184305) | Switchgrass rhizosphere microbial communities from Kellogg Biological Station, Michigan, USA - KBS Switchgrass S4-2 (SPAdes) (version 2) | ecosystem: Host-associated > Plants > Roots >...
CGACATCGTCGAGTGGTCGGACGATCCGGTCTCGCTCGTCACCAACGCGCTCAGCCCCGCGAAAGTGCAGCGCGTGTCGATTGTCGACGACAAGGAGCGCGTGGTCGAGGTCGTCGTCGAGGACAAGCAGCTGTCGCTCGCCATCGGGAAGAAGGGCCAGAACGTCAGGCTCGCCGCGAAGCTCACCGGCTGGCGCATCGACATCAAGAGCGAAGAAGAGAAGCGGCGCGAGATCGAGGCGCAGTTCGAAGGGTTCGTGGGCGATTCGAGCGCGACCGAGGAACCGGCGGATGGCGAACAGGCAGAGACCGAACCGGCCGCGGCCGTCGCGGACGAGCCGGAGAATGCGGCGCCGTCGTTCGCGATCGCGGGCATCGGCGAGAAGACGATGCAGAGGCTGATCGCGGCGGGCTACGACAGCGCCGAGAAGATCGCGCTCGCCAGCGTCGACGCGTTATCCGAGGTCCAGGGCATCGGCGCGAAGACGGCCGAACGGATTCTCGCCGCGGTGCGCGGCGAAACACCGGCCGCCGAAGAGGAACAGGCGTAGGGCGCGACACGAGTCGCGCGAGTTACGGAGACTTGTTTGGCAACAGTTCGTATTTACAGGGTCGCAGAGCTTCTCAACACGAGCAGCCAGGAAGTGCTCGCACTGCTGAAACGCGCGCACGGCATCGAGCTCAAGAGCGCGTCCAGCACGATTGAAGAGGTCGTGGCGCGCCAGTTCGTCGAGCGGCTCGCACGCGAGCGCAACATCACGCTGCCGGGCGGCGACATGTTCGCTGAGGGACCGGCCGCCAAGCCCGGTGCGAAGAAGCCGACGGCCAGCGCCAAGAAAGCGGAGCCCGCGAAGCCGGTGGCGCCCACGGCGCGACCGTCCGCAGATCGAGCAACTCCACCCGGTCGCCAAACCGCTCCGACGCTTCCGCGCACCGATGGACCATCGCCCCCCAGGACACCACCGTGATGTCAGTGCCCTCGCGCACGCGGGTCGCCACGCCTAACGGGACCACGTAGTCGTCACCGGGATAGCGCGCGCTCCCGTCGCTCGTCATGAGCAGCGATCGGTGCTCGAAGAAAATCGTTGGGTTCCGGCTCCGCATGGCCGAGCGCAACAGGCCCACCGCGTCGGCGGCGTTGGACGGAATCGCGACCTGCCAGCCGACGGCATGCACCCAGGTCACCTCGGCGCTCAGCGAGTGCCACGGATCGCCGACGTCCTTCCCGTATCCGCCCGGCATGCGCACCACGATCGGCGCGCAGAACCGGTTGGCTGTGCGCCAGCGCATGGTGCCGCAGTTGTTCAGCTGCTCGTGCGCCGGGTCCGCGTACTTCCGGAACTGAATCTCGGCCACGGGCATGAGCCCCGCGACGGCCATGCCGACGGCACGCCCGATGATGCCTTCCTCCGACAGGCTCGTGTCGAACACGCGTCCGGCGCCGAACTGCTTCTGGAGACCCTCGGTCACGAGATGGACACCACCCTTGACCCCGACGTCCTCGCCGAACACGAGCACCTTCGGGTTCCGCTGGAGCTCCGCGCGCAGTGTCCGTTTGACGGCTTCGGCGAAGCGCACGACGTCGCCGGTCGCGTTAGGCTCGGCGGTCGACGGGAGCGCGGCGAGATCGGCATCGGTCAGCCCGCCGAATGCTGACGTGTCGCCGGCACGGGCCGGCTCCTCGTACACGAATCGATGGATCGTCGATGGGTCCGGCGCCGGTCGCGACCGGGCCCCGTCCAGCGCCCGGGTGACGTCACCCTCCACCTGGGTCTCGAGGTCCGTCCACTCCGATTCCGTCATCGTGGCGGGGACGAGGTGCCGGCGAAGCCGGGGAAGGGGGTCGCGGCTCGCGTCGAACGCGATCTCCACCTCCGTGCGGTAACCTTTCTGGTTGTCCGGTCCCGAGTGCGAGCAGAGCCGCGGCACCGTCAGATGGATGAGCGCCGGTCCGTTGCCGGCGCGAACATGGTCAACGACGTCGCCTAACAAGCGCGCGGACTCTTCGGGATCGCACCCGTTTCCATCGCGAACGAGCAGGTTGGCGAACGACGCCAGGTTGCGGGCGATGTTGCCGCCCGGCGTCTGCATGTCGCCCCTCACCGAGATCCCGAGGCCGTTGTCCTCGATGTAAAAGAGCATCGGCAAGCGGAGCGTGGTCGCGATCGTGAGCGACGCCCAGAATCCGTTCGTCGCGACCGACGCCTCGCCGCCCAGGGCCACCGCTATCGCTTCCTGGTACGCGTCGTCACCGAGCACGTCGCGGTGATAGACGATGGACTGCGCCCATCCGGCCGCGGGCGTGTACTGCGAACCGACATCACCCGACATCGGTAGCACGACGGCGCCGTTCCTGTTAGGCAGGTTGCAGACGACACCGATGTCGCGCCCGTCGCTGAACCCGCCCGATCGGCCCAGGGGGCTGGCCAGCGCGTCCTCGATGGAGAGCCCCACGGACAGCAGCAGCGGCCGCGATCGGTAGTACGCCCCCACGCCGTCGTGGGGCTGATCGAGCATCGAGCCCAGGATCGATTGCGCCACATCGTGACCACGCGCCGAGAACTGGTAGAGCACGACGTGCTCGCGCGGCACGGTTGCCCGATTCCGGTTCGTCGCCTCCTCGGCGTCGTCCAGGGCGCGCGAGACGAGTGTGTTGTACGCGATGGCGCGCCAGTCGATGGCGCGGCCGGACGCCTTGGGACGAGCCGGCCTGGGCTTCGATGCGGACCGAACGGGCATGGGAGAAGAAGTTAGTAGCGGGAACCGGGAACCGGGAACCGCGGCCATCTATCGGGACGATCGCGATCCCTCGCTTCGCTCGGGATGACAAGAGAGTATCATTGCGGTTGTAATCCACCCTTCGTATCGGAATGACAACGCACCGCATTGCACTAATCGGGCTCCTCGGATGCAGGCTGCTGACATCGGCCGCGCTGGCCCAGTCCGGTCCCCCATCATCGGTCGCATCCGACCTGTCGGTCCTCCAGCGCATGCTCGATGCGGAAGACGCGCGCGCGGGCGATTCGTCGGCGCTGGCGCCGATACTCACAGGACTCCGAAGCCCGGACATCGCCACGCGACGCACAGCGGCGCGGGCGCTTGGCCGAATCGAAAAGCTCGCGAACGTGCCCGCGCTCCAGCCCATGGTAACGGACTCGTCTCCGCTGGTGCGGGCGGAAGCCATCAACGCCATTGGCCAGATCGCCAGGGCAGCCGGCGCAAACCCGGCGGCGATGGACGACGACCAGCGCCGAGCGCTCACGTCGATCCAGGCGCTTCTGCGTGGGCTGACGACCAGCGAGTCGGACCCGGTCGTCCGCGGAGTGCTCGCGCGAACGTTGGGACGCCTACCGTACGCGACCGAAGACGTCGCACGGGCGGCCAGCGAATCGATCGCGTCGTTGCTGGATGGTGTCCCAACCGACGGCGCGCTCGCTCGCGAGCCGTGGTTCGGCGTCGCGCACGGCACTGATGCGCTCCTCCGCCGCTTCCCGAGTCTGCGGACCGCGCCGAGTGTGCTGCGCGTGGCGCAAGTGCCGCGGGTGCCGTCCGTGGCCGCCGCGGCGCGAGCGAGTGACACCAGCTGGTCGCGGGAGACGAACGTGATCCTGGCCGCGATCCGCGGACGCGTACTCACGGCACCCGCCGATACCACAAATGCCGTCGATACCGCGACGGCGCGCGAGATTCGATCGCGGTTCCTCAGCGATTTCGGCGACGCCGACCCGCAGGTGAGACGACAGGTCGTCTCCTCGGCCGCGGTAGCGGCGGCGCTGGACGACTCGGCGCGCGCCCGCGTGGTGAACGTTGCCCTTCGCGACCGCTCCCCGAGTGTGCGTGTCGAAGCCGTTCGTGCGTACGGTCGACGACGCGGCGCCGCCTGTGCGCCACTCATCGGCGCCACGCGAGATGCCAACGCGCACGTCGCGTTGGCGGCGATCGATGCGCTTGCCGGCTCGTGTGAGCCGGTCGTGGCCGCGGTCTCGCGCCTGTCCACGCTCCTTCGTGAGCTGCCACCGAGTGCCACCTCGCGAACCGACGCGCGCGGGAGCTGGCACTACGGCGCCCACGCCGCGGTCTCGCTGGCTCACCTCGCGCCGGACTCCGCGCGCGGCGTCATCGCGCGGCTGATGGCGCATCCGACATGGCAGGTCCGGATGTACGCCGCGCGGGCGGCCGGCGATCTCGCGGACACGGCATCGCTCCGAGGCGCTGCGCAGGACGCCGCGGACAACGTGCGCTCGGCAGCGGTCGCGGCGCTGTCAGGGTTGATTCGGCCGGTACAGCCTAACGCGACGCCTGCGATCGACCGGACACCCGGTATCGACTCGATTTTCGTTGCCGAGCTGAAGCGCCGGGACTATCAGCTCATCCTGGAGGCAGCCAGAGCGCTCGAGGGCGCACCCGCAACAGCCTCGCTCGGCGATGCGCTCTTCGTCGCGCTGGACCGCATCTCGCTCGAGCGACGAGAGACGTCGCGCGACCCGCGCATGGAGCTGCTCGCGCGAATCGAGACCCTAAGCGCTTCGAACCGCGAGGCGCGATTGCGTCCCTATCTCGCCGACTTCGATCCTGCGATCGCGGAGCGCGCCGCGCAGATACTTCGGAAATGGGGCGTCGCAAACGCGGCGGCCAACCCCCGTCCGATGGCGCCAATCCCGGTCTCACTCACGGACATCTCGAGTCTTCACAATGCGCGCGTTCGAGTCACCATGGCGGCGGCGTCAGGCGGCGGCTCATTCGAGCTGCGACTGTTCGTGGACGAGGCGCCTGCAACCGTGCGCGCTTTCGCGGCGCTGGCGGTGAAAGGGTATTACGACGGACTGACGTTTCACCGCGTGGTGACCAACTTCGTGATTCAGGGCGGCAGCCCCGGGGCCAACGAGTACGTCGGCAACAATCGATTCCTGCGTGACGAGCTGGGATTGCGCTCGCACGAGCGCGGAACGCTCGGCATCTCGACGCGCGGTCGGGACACGGGTGACGCGCAGATCTTCGTCAACCTGATCGATAACTGGCGGCTCGACCACGACTACACCGTGTTCGCGGAAGTCGTGCGCGGAATGGAGGTCGTGGACGCCGTGCTGGAAGGCGACGTGATCGAGCGGATCGACATCCTCGACGCGCCGGGATGGGTCCGAAAGTGACGGTGAGTTAGCTTTCGCGCGTCGCGCGTCGTTCCGAGCGCATTGGTATCCACCCGGAGCTCCATGGCATTCGAGCACATTCTCTACGACACGGACCAGAGCGTTGCGGCGATCACGCTCAACCGTCCGGACGTCCTGAACAGCTTCAACCGCGCGATGGCGTCCGAGGTGCGACAGGCTCTATCGCAAGCGGGCTCCGATGCGGGCGTGCGGGCGGTTCTGATCACAGGCGCAGGCCGAGCGTTCTGCGCGGGCCAGGACCTGGCCGAGGCGATGCCGAAGGATGGCCCGGCCCCGGACCTCGGCGACATCGTGGCGCGTGGATACAACCCGATCGTGCGGACGATCAGGCAGCTCGACAAGCCGGTCGTGTGCGCGGTCAACGGGGTGGCAGCCGGAGCGGGGGCCAACCTGGCGTTCGCGTGCGACTTCGTTCTCGCGGCGTCCGACGCGTCGTTCATCCAATCGTTCTCGAAGATCGGTCTCGTGCCTGACACGGGCGGCACGTTCTTTCTGCCGCGCCTCATCGGAATGGCCCGGGCGACCGCGCTCATGATGCTGGCGGACAAGGTGACGGCCCAGGATGCCGTAACGATCGGCCTCATTCTGCGCGTCGTTGACGGGCCGAATTTGCTCGATGAAGCCACGACGCTCGCACGACAACTCGCCGCACGGCCGACGCGCGGTCTGGGGTTGATCAAGCGCGCGCTCAACGCCTCCGCGACGAACGGCCTTGACGAACAGCTTGCGCTCGAGGCGCAGCTGCAGGCCGAAGCCGGATCGACGGCGGACTATCGAGAAGGCGTGAAGGCATTTCTCGAGAAGCGCGCACCCGTGTTCGTTGGTCGTTAGGTGCTCGACCGGGACACATCGATTGGCGTAGTGGGCGCGGGAGCCATGGGAAGTGGAATTGCCCAGGTTGCCGCGACGGCGGGTCACCGCGTGGTGCTCGCCGACGCCGATCCCAACGCCGTGCAGCGTGCTCGCGATGGTGTCGCGAAAGCGCTCACGCGCGACGTGGAGAAGGGCAGATTGCCCGCGGGTGGAGACGCCACCGTGCTCGGTCGGATCACGTTCGTCGAGGGCGTGAACAATCTCGCCGCGTTCGCGCATGTTGGTTTGGCGCTCGAGGCGATCGTCGAACGACTGGATGCGAAGAAGGCGCTGTTCGGGGCGCTGGAGACTGTCGTCAGCGACGACGCGATTCTCGCCACGAACACATCCTCGCTGCCGGTTGCCGCGATCGGCAGCGGATGCAAGCGCCCGGAGCGCGTCGTCGGCGTACACTTCTTCAACCCCGCGCCGGTCATGCCGCTCGTCGAGATCGTGCCGTCGCTCGCCACCGCGCCAGCAATCGTGGGGACGGCCAGAGCACTCGTCGACTCGTGGAAGAAAACGACCGTGCTCACGAGTGATACGCCTGGCTTCATCGTGAATCGCGTCGCGCGGCCGTTCTACGGTGAGTCGATTCGGATGTACGAGGAAGGCATCGCCGACGTCGCGACGATCGACTGGGCGATGAAAACCCTCGGCGGTTTCCGGATGGGTCCGTTCGAGCTCATGGATTTCATCGGTCACGACGTGAATTTCGTGGTGACCCGCAGCGTGTTCGAAGGACTCTCGTTCGACCCGAGGTATCGCCCGTCGGTAACTCAGCAGCGGCTGCTCGAGGCGGGCTGGCTCGGGCGGAAGAGCGGCCGCGGGTTCTACGACTACCGGCCTGGCGCCACCACTCCGCCGCCTAACGAAGACCGCGCGCTCGGCCAGCAGATCGTCGATCGGACGGTCGCCATGCTTGTCAACGAGGCGGTCGACGCAGTGCTCATGCGCGTCGCGACGCCACGAGACATCGATCTGGCGATGACGAAGGGCGTGAACTACCCGAAGGGCCTGATCGCGTGGGGGGAGGAGATCGGGATGGCCACCGTCCTCGGTCGCCTCGAGGCGCTGTATGCCGAGTATGGCGAGGACCGCTACCGGCCGAGCGCGCTCTTGCGACGCGTAGTGCGGGACGAACGGAGCTTGCTCGCATGACAGTGCCACCGCGGGATGGCGCGGCCCAGGCGCTAGCCGAGCGCGTGGTCGCCCACATGCTCGAACACGATGAGTTCAGCCGATGGCTCGGCCTCGAGGTGACGCACCTGTCGCCTAACGCCGCGACCGTGCGGATGACGGTGCGGCCCGAGATGGTGAACGGCTTTGGCGTCTGTCATGGCGGCATCGCCTTTTCCCTCGCCGACAGCGCGCTGGCGTTCGCGTCGAACACGCACGGCCGACTGACCGTCAGCATCGAGAACAGCATCCGGTACCCGGCGGCGATCATGCCGGGCGATGTCCTCACGGCGTCCGCGGTCGAGCAGAGCGCCAGCCGCCGGCTCGCATATTTCGACGTGACGGTTCGCAAGGTCGACGGTGAAGTGGTGGGTCTGTTCAAGGGCACCGTTTACCGAACGAGACGCGACCATTTTGCTGATGAGACGAAGCATGAGTGACGCATACATCGCAGACGGCGTTCGGACACCGATCGGCAGCTTTGCCGGATCGCTTGCCGACACTCGGCCCGACGACATGGCGGCGTTGACGATCCGGCGGCTGCTCGAGCGGCATCCCGCCCTGGATCCCGCCCGTGTCACCGATGTCATCATGGGCTGCGCGAACCAGGCGGGCGAGGACAACCGCAACGTTGCGCGCATGGCGCTACTCCTCGCGGGCCTGCCCGTGAGCGTACCGGGTGAAACGGTGAATCGCCTGTGTGCGTCGGGCATGACCGCGGTCGCGACCGCGGCGCGTGCTATTCGCAGTGGCGACGGGGACGTCTATATCGCCGGCGGCGTGGAGAGTATGACGCGCGCGCCCTACGTCATGTCGAAAAGCGCTAAGGCGTTCGCCCGCGACGTCGAGATCTTCGACACGAGCATCGGGTGGCGGTTCGTGAATCCGAAGATGCGTGACACGTACGGCATCGATTCTATGGGACAGACGGCGGAAAACGTCGCCGATCAGTTTGGGGTGTCGCGCCAGGACCAGGACCTGTTCGCCTGTCGTTCGCAGACTAAGGCCGCTGCCGCGCGCGCATCGGGCCGGCTGGCGGCGGAGATCGCCCCCGTCGAACTTGCGCCGGCGAAGAAGGGGGGCCCGCCGCGCAGCTTCGCGGAGGACGAGTTCATTCGTCCGGAGACGACGCTCGAGGTGCTCGGCAAGCTGCGGCCGGCGTTCCGCAGCGACGGAAAAGGCTCGGTGACTGCGGGGAACTCGTCAAGCATCAACGATGGCGCCTGCGCGCTGCTCATCGCCTCCGACGCCGGCGTGCGGCAACTCGGTGCGAAGCCGTTGGCCCGAATCGTTGCGTCGGTCGCAGTCGGCGTGGAACCGCGGATCATGGGGATGGGCCCCGTGCCGGCTACGCGCGAGGCCCTTTCGCGTGCGAAGCTCGCGCTCGATGACATGGCGGTGCTCGAGCTCAACGAAGCTTTTGCCGCGCAAACGCTGGCGTGCCTGCGCGAGCTTGGGGTGGCGGACGATGACCCACGCGTCAACCCGAACGGCGGTGCGATCGCGTTAGGCCACCCGCTCGGGATGTCCGGCGCTCGGCTGCTGCTGACGGCGGCTCACGAGCTTGTCCGGAATGGTGGGCGCTACGCTCTGTGCACCATGTGCGTAGGGGTCGGCCAGGGGACGGCGACGATTATCGAGCGCGTCTAGGGTCGGGAATCGGGAATCGGGAATCGAGGCTCCGCGGAGCTTCTGTTCCCGGTTCCCAGTTCCCAGTTCCTTTTATTCCCGATTCCCTATTCCCGATTCCCGATCTTCTTCGGCTGCCACAACGTAATTTCCCCATACCCAATCGTTGCCGGGAAGCTCTCGATCGGATTCCATCCATCGACGACGCGCCTCCAGAGGTCTGGCGACTCGACCTTGAACGCACGCTCGAACGTCGTCGCGAGATACACCCGTCGGCCCGACAACGCGGTCCCTAACGAGTCGAACCCACTGACCGTGCGCGTTGAGTAGAACCGGCCGTCATTCGCGAGCCCGAGCCGGCGGGTGTAATAGTCGAATCCTCTGTCCGCTTGATACACGGCCACGAGCGCGTCCCCGGGCTTCGCCCCGGCAGTGAACGCCGCGATCGCCGCCCGGAAAGACTGTTTCGGGATTCGGTAGTAGCGTGGGAGACCGAATGCCAACGCCACGGCGCACACGACGACCGCGGCTCCGGCGAGCACGGCGTGCACGCGCGCGCGACGCGACTCCGACACGAGTCGCGACAGGAGGCGCGCGACCAGGTCGATGCTCTCCACTGCCACGAGGAACGCCAGCGGGACCACGAGGATGAAAAACCTCGGCGACGTGAGCCAGCCGGCCATCACGACCACCGCCGCCATCATGCCTAACGCAAGCACGAACGTCAGAACGATCAGCCAGCCGCGTCGCAGGAGGCTCAGCGTGCCGATGGCCACGAGGATGAGGAACGGTACCGCGCCAACGAGCGCGAGGGAGCCGAAGCCTGCGCCGAGCCCACGCAGCGCCTCCTGCAGGAACTCGAGCGAGATCGGGCGAAATCCGGTGCCCTCACGAACGTAGGCGGTTCCGACGACACGCAGCAGCTCGATCGCGGTGGGACCGTAGATCGCCAGGGACAGGACGGCAGTGATCCCGAACGCGACGACGAGCCTGCGGATCGTCTGTGCAACCGGCAGTGCCTCGCGATGCCGGTACAGCATGAAGAATGGGATGAGGATCACGTGCGCGAGGATCACGAATGCCGCGATGATCAGCGACGAGAGCGCGAGTACGGCGCAGGTGGCGTACGCGGCGATCCATCGACGCCGTCCGTTGACCGCGAGTCGGTACAACGCTCCGGTCGAGAGGACCGAGAACAGGAGGTAGCCCGAGTAGCCGCGGGCGTTCTGCGAGAACCAGATGTGGTGATAGCTCACGGCCGTGAGGAGCGCGACGGCGACACTCTGCCAACCCCGCATGATGGGCCGCGCCAGCCAGTACATTGCCGGAACCGTGGCGATCCCGAACAGCGCCGCGGGAAGTCGCACCGTCCAGTCATGCTCGCCGAGCGCCGCCACGCTGAGGCGCTCGAGCAGCGAGTTCATGAGGTGCTGGTTGGGGCTCGAGAACGTCCGAAACAGCTCGCCCACGGTCACCGACGTCGCGTACTGGAACGATCCGATCTCGTCGATCCAGAGGTCGCTGTCGAGTCGGTAGATGCGGAGCGCCGCGGCGAGCAGCGTAATGAGCACCACCGCCAGGTATTCCTGTGCGCGCGTCTGGCGTGGCTGGACGTCGATCGTTATGTGCCACCTCGCGCGGCGGTTCGGCGCACACGAGGCGATGCGTGTGTCTGGCGCGGGGGTCGCGGCGTGGCTATATGCCGACGCGCGAACGGGACCCAACCGAGGAGCAGCATTCGTGGCAATCTACGAGTTCGACGGATACCGGCCAGTCGTTCACGAGTCGGCGTTCGTTCATCCGCAGGCCGCCGTCACTGGCAACGTCATCATCGGGCGCGATGTGTACGTCGCGCCAGGCGCGGCGATCCGCGCCGATTGGGGCGAGATCCTCATCGGTGACGGGTGCAACGTGCAGGAGAACTGTGTCATCCACGTGTTCCCCGGTGCGACGGTGACCCTGCACGAGGCCGCGCACATCGGTCATGGCGCGATCATCCATGGAGCGACGATCGGTCGGAACACGCTGATCGGGATGAACGCGGTCGTGATGGACAAGGCGGTGGTGGGCGACGAATGCATCGTGGGGGCGCTCACGTTCGTCACGGCCGACATGGTGATTCCTGGCCGGAAGGTGGTGGTGGGAAACCCTGCGCGCGTGGTGAAGGACGTGTCGGATGAGATGCTGGCGTGGAAGACAGCGGGAACGCGGCTGTACCAGCAGCTTCCGGCCGATATGCGCGCGACGTGGCGGGAGTGCGAGCCGTTGCGCGAGGTGCCGGCGGATCGGCCGAAGCGGAGCGTTACATACAAAACTTGGAACGAGACGCGGGGTGGATAGCGTGTGCGCGGAGCCGCCCAGCCGCTAGAAGGCAGGAGGCAAATGGCAGATGGGAGAGAAACCGGTGTCCGCTGCCCTCTGCACCCTGCCGTCTGCTGTCTGCCGTCTTCAGTTGTCTGCCGTCTTCAGTTGTCTGCCGTCTTCAGTTGTCTGCCGTCTGCCGTCCCGGGGTTGCGCCGTCGCCGGTCGCCCGCCACCGAACCTAACGCGAGTTCAGCGCCCGCACCCAACGCTCATCCACCGCCGGGTGATGCGCCCGCCACAGGTACCGCCCCATGAAGTACGCCGCCAGCAGATTCGCGGCGCCGAGCTGATACCACGCGATCGTCCCGAACAGCGGCGAACGCGAGAGCAGGGCGACCACCCCGATCACGGAGAGCTCGAACACCAGGAAAAGCGCCACGAATCCGACGAGCAGCGACGGTCTTCGATCGAGCACGTTCATCGCTTTGGCCGCCGCGATCCCGATGACGATGAACGCGGCGAAGTGAATGACGGTGTACGCGGCAACGTGCGTCGCGAGTCCACGGCCACCGAAGCCGCCCCCGAGCAGATCGAACAGCGAGGCACCGAGAATCGCGGGGGTAAAGAACGGTCGCCCGGCAATCGAGTCGACCATGAGGAACCAGAGGGCGACGCTGGACGCGCCTATGATTCCGGCAACGGTGCCTTCACGCGTGGGGCTATGACTCTCCATAGGAGACCTCCCGGATGTGAGTCGTTCCCGTGCACCAAGGCTATTGGTTCGCGGGCCCTCCGGCTGCAAGCAGGCTCGGGCCTACGACGCACACGAGTGACCCGTCAGAGCACCGGAATCCCGTATAGGCCACACCACCCATACTGCGCCATCCAGAGCGACTCACGAGTCTTGCCGCCGCCAATGAAGACCAGCGAGACTTCACCGCATGAAACATGACAAACCGCGTCTTCAGAATTACGCCGCTGGCGAATGGGTGACCGGAACGGGCACCGCGACGACCCTCATCCACGCCGTCACCGGCGATCCGATCGCCGAGGCGACGTCCGAAGGACTCGACTTCGCCGCCATGGCCGACTACGCCCGTCGCATCGGCGGGCCGGCGCTCCGTCGCATGACGTTCCACCAGCGAGCGCTCATGCTGAAGGAGATGGCGAAGTACTTGACGGACCGGAAAGACAGCCTATACCGCCTTTCGGCCGCGACGGGCGCGACGAAGGCCGATTCGTGGATCGACATCGACGGTGGCATCGGCACGTTCTTCGTCTACGCCAGCAAGGGCCGCCGCGAGTTCCCTAACGAGACGTTCTACGTCGATGGTCCCATGGAGGCGCTCTCGAAGGGCGGAACGTTCGTCGGCAGGCACATCTGTGTGCCGCTCGAAGGCGTCGCCGTCCATATTAACGCCTTCAACTTCCCCGTGTGGGGGATGCTCGAGAAGCTGGCTCCAACGCTGCTTGCCGGCCTTCCTGCGATAGTGAAGCCGGCCACGGTCACGTCGTATCTCACCGAGGCGTGTTTCCGACTGATGATCGAGTCGGGGATCTTTCCCAAGGGAGCGATCCAGCTGATCTGCGGGAGCGCCGGTGACCTGCTCGACCACCTCGGGATGCAGGATGCCGTCGCGTTCACCGGCTCGGCGGCGACAGGACGGAAACTGAAGGAGACGCCGTCGATCGTCGAGCAGACGGTTCGATTCAACCAGGAAGCGGATTCACTGAACTGCTCCATTCTCGGACCGGACGCTGTGCCGGGGAGCGAGGAGTTCGATCTCTTCGTGAAGGAAGTCGCACGCGAGATGACGGCGAAGGCGGGCCAGAAATGCACCGCGATCCGCCGGACGATCGTGCCTAACGCGATGATGGACGACGTCATCGCCGCCCTGCGCAAGCGCCTCGGCGCGGTGCAGGTCGGTGACCCGGCCGTCGAGGGCGTGAAGATGGGGCCGCTCGCGAGCCGGACGCAGGTCCGCGACGTCGGCACGGCGACCGCCGCGATTCGCCACGCGGCCGAGCTCGTGTTTGGTGGCCGCGATGCGCTTCAGGTCGTCGGGGCAGACGCCGAGCGCGGCGCCTTCTTTCCGATCACGTTGCTGGCCACCGACAAGCCATTTACCAGCCACGAGCCGCACGACATCGAGGCATTCGGTCCGGTCAACACCGTCATGCCGTACGCCTCGGTCGATGAAGCCATCGAGCTCGCGAAGTTGGGGAAGGGCAGCCTCGTCGGTTCGCTCTTCACCGCCGATGCATCCATTGCTCGACACATCGTTCTCGGCGTCGCTCCGTACCACGGACGCATGCTGGTCGTGGATCGGCACAGCGCGAAGGAATCGACCGGGCATGGCTCTCCAATGCCGCACCTCGTGCACGGTGGACCCGGACGCGCTGGCGGCGGCGAGGAGATGGGCGGCGTGCGTGGCGTTCTCCACTACATGCAGCGCACGGCACTTCAGGGCTCGCCGACGATGCTCACGCGCGTGATGAACGAGTGGATGCCCGGCGCCGAGCGACCCACGGATCGCGTGCATCCGTTCCGAAAGTATTTCGATGAGCTGCGCATCGGTGACACGCTCATCACGCACCGTCGCACCGTCACCGAGGCCGATATCGTGAACTTCGCCGGCGTCAGCGGTGACTACTTCTACGCGCATACGGACGACATCGCCGCGAAGGAGTCGCTGTTCGAGCGGCGCGTGGCGCACGGCTACTTCGTGTTATCGGCGGCGGCTGGGTTGTTCGTCGACCCTGCGCCGGGACCGGTGTTGGCCAACTACGGTCTCGAGTCACTGCGCTTCGTCAAACCGGTGTATATCGGCGACACGATTCAGGCGAAGCTCACCTGCAAGCAGAAGACGGCGAAGGAGACGCCGCCGGGCGGGATCCCGCAGGGCGTCGTGGCGTGGGACGTCGAGGTGACGAATCAGGCGAACGAGCCGGTGGCGGTGTACACGATCCTCACACTCGTTAGGCGCCTGGCCGAGGCGTCGGCGTCGCTGAATGGCGGGGGAGTGGGGAACGGAGTGGCCGCGGCGCCGAGCGACACGACACTGGCGGAGGAAAGCAAGGACCCCGGCCCGCGAGCCGCGAAGGTCGGCTAGCTAGGGATCTCGAATCACGCCGTATGTCTGCGTCACGAGCTCGTCGCCTGCGCGCCGAACGATCACCCACACCTTCGCCCCGGTCTTCGACGCCAGCTCCGCAGGGGCCTTCGCCAGCTTGACGGTATCGCTCTCCGTCGCCAGCCACGTTGCACCATCGCGCGTCATCACCACTCCGACGAGGGGCTTCGCGCCATCGATCGACACGATCCCGTAGCGGGTCACGCTGAATGTCGCGTTAGGCGGGCCCGACACCGGGCTGCCCGTTACCCACACGGTTGCGCCACCTAACCGGCGAAGCTCCGGCTCCATCGGGCCCACCAGCGTCGTCGCCCTGGCGCCCTCGATCTGCAGGGTCGTCACTGGCGACACCGCGAGCCCCACCGCGCCGACCCTGCCGGTGAGCACCGTTTCGGACGGCATTGCCACGGGCGAGACGGACGCCGTGTCTCCCGCCGGTTGCGGTGTCTCGGACGAGACAGTGGGCTTCGGCGCTCGCGTGCGCGAGCACGCCACGCCAGCACCCGCCAGTGCCAGCACCGCTACGAGCCGCACGCCGGTCACTGCGCTCTCACCACCCAGACCCGCATGATTCCGGGCAACGGTCCGTCGCTCGCGTCCCGGACACGAATGCCGGTCGCCGGTCGACTTGCCCCTGACACGACGAAGTACGCCGTGGACCCGCCGCGCACGAGAATCGGGTCGTTGAATGTCCCGAACGTGCGCAAGCGCGGCGCGAGGCGCCCTGACTCGACGATGCCTGATTCGATCGACACGAGGTTCCAGCTCTTCATCGTGAGCTTTTCGTCTACGCCGGGGATGCGATCGTCGGCGTAGAGCATCGCCGACCACTGCACGAGCAGGGACTCCATCGGTTGACCGATCACGTCCGAAATCGTCGCGAAGCCGCTGAACGCGTTGTCGATGAGTGCCTGGTGAAGCCCCTTCTCGCCCAGAGGAAACTGGCTCCCATACTGATCGGACAGCCATCGCAGAAACGACCACGGTACCCCGTAGGGCTCGCGACCGCTCAGGCACGGCCCAGTGTTTCCTTGCGCCTGTGTCGCCAGCCAGCTGCACTGTTCCGGCGCACCGGAGACCTTTGTCTCTCTCGTCTCGAACCCGTAGTACACCGCAAGGTCAATGAACGGATCGGCGAACCAGCTTGTCGGTAGCGGCGGCTGGCCCCTGTTGAACGCGACGTCGCGTCCAAGGTTCTGACCGGGCGCGAGCTGTGCCGCGCTGTACCCGTTGACTTCCTCGGCGAACGTCGCCTGGCCCTCCGCCTCCCACGTCGACTGCAGGTCGGTTGCGTCCGGGTACTCGATCCGACGCCCGATCTGGATCACGTGCGCCAGCTCGTGCGCAATGATGAGCGGCGCGTCCGCCTTGGCAGCAGAACTGGCGTATGCCGTCCCGGCCGTCCCGTTAGGGTCGGGAGCGCGACCATAAAAGAACTCGCCCTCGTTGCTCGACGGACAGATCGACTGCGGGACGAGGTTCTGCGGGAAAACCTCGCCAAGGAGATTGTCGATCTTGTTCACTTCCTTCGTGATGACGATCGCGATGCGCGTGTTCCCGTCGTAATCCGTCGGCTCCCCGAAATACGCGACGTCCGTCGCGTAGATCAACGCGTCGAACTGATCGCTCAGCGCCTGATAATCGGCGGCTGAAAAACCTCCGGTTGGATTCGCGTTGTCCTCGAGAAAAATCCCGTGCGTGCCGAGCTTCTTCACCGTGACGGCGATGCTGAGCGAGTTCTGGCAGATGCTCCGGGCGCGGTCGGGAATCCGAATGTTCAGCACGTCTCCTTCCTTCGCGGTTGCCGGGAGGATCGGCACCATCGAGAGCGACGCGCGCGCACCACGCCGCGCCGACCGCGCCGAGCGCGTCGCCTGGAACTTGGGCGCCAGCATGGCGCGGTCTGCGTCGAAGAGCGCCATTTCCGCGGCGCGATGCTTCGCGAGGCGACTGCCGCGCGCGTTGGCGGCGGGATCGACAAGCGACGCTGAAAACACCGGCCGGTTCGCGATCATCGCGGCCGGAGTCGTGACGGCGGCAACGGGCGCCTCAGCCACTACGTTCGCGGATGTCACACTCGCGACATTCTCGGCGACGGACTGAACGCCGATGACGTACGTCTCGGCAGCTTGGCTGGCCGCGAACTGCAGGCAAAAGTCGTTAGGTACGGAAATGACCTGCTGCTTCCCCTGCGGCACCGCAAGCGTCGCCGCGGGGGTGAACGCCTGCGGATGGGGCGCGCTCGTGTTGCCAGCGACGGTCACGAAGACGTTGAGTGCCTGCGCCGGCTTGCAGTTCATGTTCGGCACGATGATCTGCAGCGACGTCGGAGTCACGGAAGTAACTGACGCAGCGACGCCGCCGATGCGGACCGTGTTCTCCGCCGGGGTCGCGCCGAACTTGGTTCCCGTAATCGTCGCGGTCTGACCCTCCAAGAGCGTGGTGGGCGAAACGGCTGTGACCTGCGGAGCTGCCTCCGGGTCGCCCGCCGAGACGGTGAGGAGCGCCGACCCCGACTTGTTCTCCGACGTGGCGGTGATCGTCGCGGAGCCAGGCGTAATAGCGGTAACCATGCCCGCGTTGGACACAGTGGCGATCTGCGTGTTGCTCGATACCCAGGAGCTCGCCCGTCCCTCGAGGACGTTGTTGCTCGCATCGCGAGCGACCGCCGTCGCCTGAGTCGTCTCCCCGACGAGCAACGTGCTCGCCGCCAACGTCGCGGTCACGGTCGCCACAGGGGGCGGGATGACGTTGATGGTCTTCGACCCTGTCTTTCCACCGATTGTGGCGGTGATCGCGGTCGAACCAGCTACTACGCCAGTGACCAAACCGGTCGAGCTGACCGTGGCGGTGGTCAGGCTTCCGCTGGTCCATGTTACCGGGCGTCCGGTCAGGACGGTGCCCTTCGCATCCCGCGCGGTCGCCGTCAGTTGAAGCGTTCCGCCAACCGCCACGTCGGATGCCGGCGAGGAGATCTCGACCAAAGTAACGGCAGGCGGTCCGGAGGAGTCGCCGCACGCGACGGCGAATGCGAGCGTGCAGAGCGAAAGGAGCGCGAGCCGTGGTTGCGTCATCATTGACGAGTCCCAACGTAGGGGAATTGAGCACCAACGCCGCGCCTGGCGGCGACGCTCGAAGTTAGGATCTCGCGCACAGCGGGCAAAGGGCAGCCACGGTGAACAGCCTCTCCGGTACGGTGTCGGGCTTCTCGCGACCGCTGAGTGCGCCGCATCCGGCGACGATGCATAATTCCTGGCGTACGTTTTCACTCCCGCCGGAGGATGAATTGCCCCAGTTCACTGATCGCTTCAAGGCGTTTCCCGTCTACCCGCTCGCGCACGTTCCCGCACGCAAGCGAGAGCTGCTGCAGCGGGGCGTGGACGTCATCGACCTTGGGGCCGGCGATGCGGATCTCGCGCCGCCGCCGGCTGCAATCGAGGCACTCGTCAAGGCGGCGCATACCCCTTCGATGGGGCGATACGGTTTCGGGCTGGGTCACGTCCCGTTTCGCCAGGCGATCAGCGACTGGATGGCGATGCGCTTCGGGCAGCGCTTCGACCCTCTCTCCGAGGTCGTGCCGCTCATAGGATCGAAGGAAGGCATCGCGCACATCGCGTTCGCGTACCTGGGCCGCGGCGACACCGCGATCGTGCCCGAACCCGCGTATCAAGCCTACGTGGGCGGCACGCTCCTGAGCGACGCGACCCCGTACATCTATCCGCTGCGACCGCGCACACGCTTCCTCGTCGAGCTCGACGAGATTCCGCGCGAAGTGCTCGACCGAACGCGTGTGCTTTACCTCAATTACCCGAACAATCCCACGGCCGCCATCGCGCCCCGGGATTACCTCGAGCGCGTGGTACGCGCGTGCCGGGAGCGGGACATCCTGCTCGTGTACGACAACGCCTACTCCGAGCTGGCTTTCGACGGATACGTGCCGCCGAGCATCTTCGAAATCGACGGGGCGCGCGATGTGGCGATCGAGTTCCACTCGCTGTCCAAGACGTACAACATGACGGGCTGGCGCTGCGGGTGGGCGGTCGCGAAGCCTGATATCGCGGCCGCGCTGTCGAAGGTGAAGACGTTCGTCGACACCGGGACGTACATGGGTATCCAGGCGGCCGGCGTGGCAGCGATCGAGAGCTGGAAGGAATTCGTACCGCCAAACGTCGCGATCTTCAAGGAGCGTCGCGATGCGGCCGTGTCGGCGTTCCGTTCGGCGGGATTCACATGCGACGTGCCGCAGGCGACGATGTACCTCTGGATCGCTCTGCCGGAAGGAGTGGCCAGCCGGCCGTTCGCGGATCGGCTGATGGAGGAGGAAGGGGTGATCGTGCTCCCGGGCGCTGGTTTTGGCGCGGGCGGCGAGGGGTTCTTCCGCGTCTCGTTCATCGTCCCGCCGGCGCGAATGGGCGAAGCGGCCGAGCGGGCGGGTCGCGTGCTGGCGGCGATGCAGGCGGAGTCGGGTGCGGAGGTGGTGGTCGCGCGTTAGGCGTCGCGTAGCGGGCAGGCATCCAGAATTTAGCCCTCGCGGATCATACGGAAACCGCTGATCGAACGGATGAAGAAGCAGTTTCAAGACGTCATCCGTTGCATCAGCGGTTTCCGTTCGATCTGCGTTGAAAGAGGTTGGATGTTAGACTGGGCGGACCGAGGGCTTGCATTACCGAAGACCCAGTTCATTCTCAGGCTGCATGGACACCCGAACGATCTCACACGACAAGGATCTCGAGATGTCGCTACACACTCCTCGAACCGTCGCGGCTGTGTTCCTCATTGCCGCGACCACTGCGGGTACAGCCGTCGCCCAGAACACCGCCAGCGCCGACGCCAATCGCGCGTCGGCGCCCGCCGCATCTGCCCCCGGTGCGCTCAAGCAGCTCGACCCCGCAGACCTGTCGTTCTGGAAGAACATTCGGTTCACGGCCCTCTCGAACGACGGCAAGTGGTTCGCCTACCAGCTCGTGCCTAACGAAGGCGACGCCGAGGTGGTCGTGAGGCCAACGGGCGAGGGGCAGGAGCGCCGGTTCAAGATCGGCGAGCCGCCGGCGCCGACGGGCGGGTTCGGCCCACCGGTAAACACGTCGGTCGTACTGTCCGACGATGCCAAATGGCTCGCCTTCTTCACGTATCCCACAGCCGCCGACGCCAAGAAGCTTCGAAAGGACAAGAAGACGGTGCAGAGCGGCGTCGTGCTCCTGAACCTCGCGACCGGAGAGAAGCGGGATTTCGAGAAGGTGCGCCGCTTCTCGTTCGAGCCGAAGCAGCCGAACTGGATCGCGCTCCACCGCTATGCGCCCGACGGTGCGGCGGCGACGGCCGGTTCGGATCTGCTGCTCGTCGACCTTCGTGCCGGCACGGTCACGAGCATTGGCAACGTGGGTGAGTTCGCGTTCGATGATGCCGGGACGCGGCTCGCGTGGACGGTCGAAGGACGCGATCTCGTTGGCAACGGTGTTCAGGTACGCGACCTCAAGACCGACATCGTCCGTGTGCTCGACAGCGACAAGGCGGTCTATCGCAAGCTCGCGTGGGCCGACAGTGGGCTCGCGCTCGCGGTGCTCCGAGGTCGCCCGGATAGCGCGGCCGCCGACACGTCGTTCTCGGTGCTCGGGTACGGCGGGTTCGCGTCCGTTCCGAAGTCGGTCGTGTACACACCCTCCGATACGGGCGGATTCCCGAGTGGCATGCGGATCACTGCCGACCGCGCACCGCGTTGGGCAGCCGATCGCTCGGCCCTGTTCTTCGGCATTGCGGCGAGGCGCATGACCCCGGAGAGCAAAAATCCCCGGCCGGACGTGCGACCTGCGGCTGGAATTCCGGGCGCGATGCAGTCCACGGCCCGCGGAGCAGCTGGCGACGACGACGACCTCGCGACGCTCGTGATCTGGCACGGCAAGGACCCGCGCCTGCAGTCCCAGCAGCAAGTAGAGGAATCGCGCGACAAGCAGTTCACGTTCCTCGCCGAGTACCGGGTGAACGACCACAAGTTCATCAGGCTTGGCACGGACGAGGTGCGCGACGTCACGCTCGCGCCTAACGAACGCTGGGCGATCGGTTCGGACATTCGCGGGTACGAGCGCGCCGGCAACATTGACGGAATGCGTTACCGTGATGTGTATGTGTTCGATACGCGCACGGGCGACCGGAAGCTCGTGGTGAAGAAGCTGCCGAATCGCGAGCTCGTGTCACCCGATGGCTCGAAGTTCCTGTATTTCGAGGACGGCCAATATCGCGTCTACGACATGGCAGCTGGCGCGTCGCGGGTGATCACGGAGCACGCACCCGTGAGCTTCGTCGACACCGAGGACGATCACAACGTCGATCGCCCACCCGTAGCGCCGGTCGGTTGGGCCAAGGATGGCAGCGCCGTGATTCTCTTCGATAACTGGGACATGTGGCGCGTGCCCGTGAACGGATCAGGAACAGCCGTGAACCTAACGGGCAACGGTCGCGCGACGAAAGTCAGGTACCAGCGGCGAGTCGTGATCGATCCGCAGGAGCGCGGCATCGATCTCTCGAAGCCGCTCTACGTCTCCATGTACGGCGAACGGACGAAGAAGGAAGGCCTGGCGCTCGTGAACGTCGCGAAGCCCGGCGCCACGCCGCTCATGTGGGACGACGCGAAGTTCGGATTCGCGCGCGCGCGCGATGCGGAGACGTGGGTGTTCACCCGGCAGACGGTCAAGGAGTTCCCGGACTACTGGGTGACGACCGCCGAATTCAGGTCTCCGCGCCGCCTGACGAGTGCCAACCCGCAGCAGACCGAATACGCGTGGTCGAGTGGGGCGCGCCTCGTCGACTACGTGACGGACAAGGGCGACTCGCTACAGGGGGCGCTCTATCTGCCGGCGAACTACGAGCCGGGGAAGAAGTATCCGACGGTCGTATACATCTACGAGAAGCGCTCGCAGTTCCTGCACAGCTACAGCGTTCCGAACGAGACGCAGGCGTTCAACGCGAGCGTCTACACGAGCCGAGGCTACGCGGTGTTCCAGCCGGACATCGTGTACAAGGTGAACGACCCGGGCATGTCCGCGGTGTGGGCGGTCGTGCCGGCGGTGAAAGCGGCTATCGCGACGGGCATCGTGGATTCGGCGAACGTCGCGCTGCACGGCCATTCGTGGGGCGGCTACCAGACAGCCTTCCTCGTCACGCAGACGAACATCTTCAAGAGCGCAATCGCTGGCGCGCCACTCACGGACATGGTGAGCATGTACAGCTCGGTCTACTGGAACTCGGGCGGCGGCAACATGGCGATCTTCGAGTCCAGCCAGGGACGGTTCAAGGGGAACTTCCTCGAGAACTATGACGCCTACATCCGGAACTCGCCCGCCTTCCACGCCGACAAGGTCAAGACCCCGTTGCTCATCCTGCATAACGAGCACGACGGCGCGGTGGACTTCAACCAGGGCATCACGTTCTTCAACACCTTGCGCGAGTTGGGCAAGGATGTGGTGCTCCTCCAGTACGTCGGAGAGAACCACGGCCTCGCGCAGCCGAAGAACATGAAGGACTACACCATTCGGATGCGCGAGTACTTCGACCACTACCTCAAAGGCGAACCGGCACCCGACTGGCTGGAGACCGGCATTCCGCGCCTCAAGATGGAGGAGCACCTCAAGTCGCGGCAGAAGAAGACCGAGAAGATCGCGTCCTGATGCGGCCTCTTCTCGCGCTGCTCATGACGCTGGCCGCGACTGCCGTGACCGCAACTGCCCAGATACCTAACGGGCGCGCTCGCGCGCGCGACCTGGGTGTGGCGCCGGGCGTGTTTCCACCCGGTGCCAACAACGCCATCACGGACGTGAACGGCGTCCTCGTTGGCCAGACCACCGTGACCGACGGCGACTCCGTGCATACCGGCATCACGGCGATCCGCGCACACACCGGCAATCAGTATCTCGATCGCGTACCCGCCGCGGTTCATGTCGGCAACGCGTTCGGCAAGTTGGTGGGGAGTACGCAGGTGAAGGAACTCGGCGAGCTCGAGACGCCGATCCTGCTCACGTGCACGCTCTGCGTTTGGAAGGCGGCCGACGCCATGGTCGAGTGGATGCTGGCGCAGCCGGGCATGGAGCGCGTCGGCTCGCTCAACCCCGTGGTTGGCGAAACGAACGACGGCGGCTTGAACGCGATTCGGTCGCGGCCCATCACCGCGGAGCACGTTCGTGCCGCGCTCGACGGCGCCAAGAGCGGCCCGGTGGCGGAGGGCAGCGTGGGCGCGGGCGCAGGAACGCAGGCATTCAGCTGGAAGGGGGGAATCGGTACGTCATCGCGCGTCGTTCCGAAGTCGCTGGGCGGCTACACAGTGGGCGTGCTCGTGCAGTCGAACTTCGGTGGGATCCTTCAGGTGCTCGGTGCGCCGGTGGGCAAGGAGCTCGGCCGCTACGCGTTCAAGAACGAGGTCGAGCGTGAGCGCGGGGACGGATCGATCATGATGGTCGTGGCCACGGACGCGCCGCTGTCCGACCGTAACCTCGAGCGGCTCGCCGCACGGGCCATGATGGGGCTGGGGCGAACCGGCTCCTCGGCGTCGAACGGCTCGGGCGACTTCGTGATCGCGTTCTCGACCGCGCCGTCGGTGCGTCGGCGCCTAACGCCCGCGGGATCCGGATCCGATCCGCTCACGCGTCAAACGGAAGACGTCACGAACGACGGGATGTCGGGGCTGTTCGAGGCCGTCGTCGAGGCCACGGAAGAGTCGATCTACAACTCCCTATTCATGGCAACGTCGGTCACCGCGCGCGGTCGTACAGTCGAGGCCATTCCACTGGACCGGGTTCGCGAGATTCTGAAGAAGTACAACGTTGCGAGCCGCTAAGTGGGTGGACGAAGTCTTGTCCTACTGAGGTCTTCCGTTGTCTTGCCGTAGTAGTTTCGATTCGTCCGTGGTTGCAACCTGGACCCGCCGCGGCGACGCGACGACGCGCTTGAACTGGACCGAGCTGCCGAAGTTCAAGACGAGGCCCACTTCGAGACCTGACGCGCGCAGGTAGTTCGAGACCTGCGCGCGATGAACCGGGTCGATGGCCTTGGCCACCTTGGTTTCGACGATCACCCTCCGGTCCACGACGAAGTCGGCGACATAGCGGCCCACAGAGACACCGCGATAGACGACCTCGAACGCAACATTTCGATCGACCGCTACGCCGCGCCGCCGAAGCTCGACCGTCAGGGCGTTGGCATACACCGCTTCGAGGAATCCGGCGCCCAGCACGTTGTGGACCTCGAACCCCGCGCCAACGTCAGGTTCGTCAGGTCGCTCTGAGGCAGTCCCCAGTCTGAGCCGCCGCGGGGAGCACTTGTTGCTGCCACCTCGCTGATCGTGTCATCACGAGTGTCCATGACCGCAAGATGCGTGTTGTCGGCATATCGAGTATCACCGATCCATCTCGTGGTGGCGCCGATTCACTGAGTCGAACAAGACCACGCTGCCCTGGCGGTATGGTTGTCGCATGGGCGGTGTTGCATGAGACGGAATCGTGTAGTCCTACCAGCCACACTCCTCGCGGGAGGGGTCGGGGGCGTGATTGGTTTCGCGGTCCTGGCCAGGAAGGTCCGGCGACATCAAACTCGGCACCTCGACGCGACCGTGCGAAAGGCCGTTCCGAAGCGACATCGCCGCGCGACCCGAATCGCTGCGGAGTCGATCACGCCGTTGGGCAAGTGGTACGGCCACATGTCTCTCGCAGCTCTCGCGGCAGCCGCGACGTGGCGATCGCGAGGTCCTCGCGCCGCCATCCCTGCTGCCTCGGCGTCTGCCGCCGCAGCCTCGCTCGCCTGGCTGCTGGAGCGCGTGATGCGGCAAAGAACGCCGCCGCCGGGCCGCCATTCGCCGACCGAACCATCGTTCCCGAGCGGGCACGCGCTTCAGACGGGCGCCGTAGCGTGGGCAACGGCCTACGTGCTGGTGCGAGAGGGGCTCGCGTCTCCTGTTCGAGCGGTGCCGGTGGCCGTGGTGTTTCCTGCCGTGAGCGGGTTGGCCAAGCTCTGGCTCGACCGACACTGGTTCACTGACGTAGTAGCCGGCTACCTCCTGGGCGGCGCGATCGCGGCGTCATCGGCCGCGGCCTATGAATTGGCGCGCCCGCGCCGGAGGCCTCGGCTCTCGCACGCGATCCTGCGTCTGGCGCGTTAGGCGGGCTGCGAATTCGTGACGCGCCGATTAGCTTGCGGCGATCTCAGCCAGTCAAAGGAATCGATGCGCTTCCGAACGTCGGCTCTCGCTCTCCTCATCGCCGTCGGGCTCACAACCCCGCTCGGCGCCCAGTCCATCACCGATCGCTACCGCGCTGACGCGGACCGCATCATCGATGCGGCACTGAAGGACAGCACCGCGTGGAACCGGCTGGCCGAGATGACGGAGAGGTTCGGGAACCGCCTGAGCGGCACACCCGCGCTGGAACAGACGATCGATTGGGTGATCGCCCGGATGAAAGAGGACGGGCTCCAGAACGTTCGTGGCGAACCTGCAATGGTGCCCGTGTGGGTGAGAGGGGAGGAGTCGGCGCAGATGGTACGCCCGCGCGTCCAGAACCTGCCGATGCTCGGGCTCGGAGGCAGCATCGCGACGCCACCCGGCGGGATCACGGCCGACGTCCTCGTCGTGGGCAGCTTCAGCGACCTCACGGCAAAAGCCGCGCAGGCGAGCGGAAAGATCGTGCTCTACGACGTCCCGTTCACGAATTACGGCGAGACCGTGCAGTATCGGGCTCGTGGCGCGGTCGCTGCCGCGAAGGTCGGCGCCGTAGGCGCGCTCGTCCGGTCGGTGACACCGTACTCGCAGCGCACCCCACACACCGGCGGGATGTCCTACGATTCGACTGTTAGGCGCATTCCGGCTGCCGCGATCACGGTCGAAGACGCCGAGATGATTCACCGCCTGGTCGATCGCGGAGAACGTGTTCGTGTAACGCTCGAAATGTCCGCGAAAACCCTGCCCGACGCTCCGTCGCGCAACGTCATGGGTGAGCTGGTGGGTTCGGAAAAGCCCGACGAGATCGTGGTCTTCGGTGGGCACATCGACTCGTGGGACGTCGGCCGCGGCGCAATGGACGATGGCGGCGGGGTCGTGGTTGCCTGGGAAGCCGTGCGGCTCCTGAAGCGGCTCGGGCTCAAGCCCAAGCGGACGATCCGGGTTGTGGGGTGGACGAACGAGGAGAACGGCGGACGTGGTGGCCAGGCCTATCGTGACGCCCACAGGGCCGAAGTCGACAAGCATGTGCTGGCGATCGAATCGGACGGTGGCGTCTTCAAGCCCCAGGGGTTCAGCTTCACCGGCTCCGACGCCGCGGTCGACATGCTGAAGCAGATCGCGTTGCTGCTCGATCGGATCGACGCGGGCGCGATGGTGAAGGGTGGCGGCGGGGCCGACATCGGGCCGATCATGGCACTCGGCGTCCCGGGACTGGGGCTGAATGTTGATGGCACCAAGTACTTCTGGTACCATCACACGGAAGCCGACACGATCGACAAGCTCGACCCCAACGAAATGGCCCGCTGCGTCGCCGCCATGGCGGTGATGGCGTACGTCGCGGCGGACATGCCTGAAACGCTCCCGCGCGCGTCCGCCGAGACGCGCTGAAGCCGCCGGCGATCGGGTGTCGCCTACGTGTGACACAGGTCGCTTGCGGTGCCGCTGGCGGCTGCTCAGCTTCCACGGGCAGCGGTCCAAACACAACACCAGAGGGTGCATGGCGAAGCAAGGTGCAATCGAGATGGAAGGGACGGTCGCGGAAGTGTTGCCGAACGCGACATTCCGGGTAACCGTCAACGGCGGCCACGACGTGCTCACGACGCTCGGCGGCAAGATGCGGCAGAACCGCATCCGCGTGCTGGCCGGCGACCACGTGACGATCGAGGTATCGCCCTACGACCTGACGCGCGGGCGCATCACGTACCGCCACAAGTAACGCGTCGCCGGCGCGCCTAACGCGCGCTGGCCCGGCAGGATTCGCACCGATGGCCGCGAGTCCGAGACCCTATTCGCGCAGGACGTTAGCCGCAAACCTCATTGTCGCGTTGGTCGCCGCGGCAACGTCAGCCTGCGAACCGCCTGTCTCGCATGACACGGCGATCGGGCAGTGGATCTGGTCATCCGCGGATTCGGCGCTCTTTGCCGACGCGGCGAGATCGATCCCGAACCTCGTCCCGACGGTGTGGATCGGAACGATCCGGGCTTCCAGCGATGGCAAGGTCCAGTCGCAGCTCGCGCTGTCGCCCCGAGTTTCAGGACGATCATCCGCGGGCGTCGTCGTGCGTTTCGATGACGGATTTTCGAGCGTCTGGGCGGTGCAGACCGACAGCGCCGTCGCGAACGCGGTAGGCGCGGCACTGGGGGACATGCTGGTCGCAGCGCAGCGCTCCGGAGTCGCCGTGAGCGAGGTGCAGCTCGATTACGACTGTCCCGAGCGGCTGCTTCGCCGGTGGAGCGCGGTTATCGCGATGCTGTCCCGCGGCGCGCTCGCGGGACGATCGGTGTGGATCACGAGCCTCATCTCCCACGTTCGGCACGCCGAATACGGCGATCTGTTTCGCGCGAACGTTGCCGGCCACATCCTGCAGGTGTTCGATACCGGCGACCGGATGTCGGTGCCCTACGCGCGCCGAATCGAACGGCTCGTGTCACGACACCGCATGCCGTTTCGTCTGGGTGTAGGCGCGTTCGAGCGGCGGCTGGCGAACGGACAGACAACCGATCATCAGGCGTGGTTCGAGGCGGCGCACGTCATGCGCGGGAGCCGGTGGTTTCGTGGCGTCTGGGTTTTTCCCGGCAACGTGTCGTGGGCACACCTGCTGGAGACAGTCAAGTGAATCGATTCGCCCTCGCAGCCGTCGCGTTGGCTCTGGTCGCCATTCCCGCGTTCCCCTGCGGTGGTCCCGGCGCGGACATCGTGGATCGTCCGCTCGTCCCTGTCCACGATTACCTCCTGCATACGCTCTACGAGGACGAGTACGAATCACAGCTCCGTCCCGAGCTTCGGTTTCTCGAGCCGTTTCGTCGAGCGATGCCCGATTCGGTCGGGACGCTCCTCGCGTTTGCGTACGAGGGTAACGGCAACCTGTCCCCCGCGGACGTCGATACGCTGCCGCGTCACTACGAGCGCGAGCGGCTGGTCGCCACCGTGCGTGCGATAGAGCAGGGGGACTACGCGCGGGCCGAAGCGGCCGCCCGGCGGGTCGTGAGCGATGTGCTCGATATGCCCGCTGGTCTCGCGTCCCCGTACGCACAGGCGCTTCGAACAGCGGTCGAGGTCGTCGACGTAGCGCCGAGCCTAACGCCTCGCGACCGCGCGATCGCTGCGCGGTATTTCTCGGGAGACTCGGCCGCTCGCGAGCCGCTGGGGGCGGGCGGTGCGCTTCCGCAGGTGCTCCGCGCTGCCCTCGACATCCGTCGGCTGAGCCGTCGTGATGCGAGTGCATACGCGGATACGCACGCGAGCTCGCCTCGTTTGCCATCGCTCCGCTTTGTAGCCCTTCAAGAGGCGATGCGCGCCGGCATTCCGGACGGTTGGGGGAGCACGATTCGCGACAGTGTGCCTCCCACGCGTTGGGATGAGCTCGAGCGCCTGCACGCCGATTGGCTGCGACGATTCCCGAATCACCCGCTCGCCGACTATGTGCGGCTGTCGCGAGTGCGCCTCCTGTACTTCAAGGGTGACGGCGCGCGTGCGTGGGACGAGCTCCTCGCCATGTATCCCCGACATCGGGAGCGCGTGCTCGGCGAGATGCGATATCTCGTGCAGCAGAGCGTGCTGCCGGAATCGATCGATGATCCGAGGTTCGATTGGCCGCTCCGCACTGCGCTGGTTCCCGAAGTACGCGTGACGCCCGATGAGTGGAATGCCTACTGGCAGGCGACAGAATCCCACGCGGGCGAACCGTGGGTGATTGCGATGCAGGAGCGACTCCTCTGGCACGCGATCAGGCTCGCCCAGTCTACGCGATCGCTTCCGTCACGTTTCCCACGGCGTCCCGGGGCGCCGACCCCGCTGTGGGCCAAGCTGCGGCTGCTCGCACTGCTCGAGGCGGGAAACCTCGACAGCGCGATGGAGCAGGCCGACAGCACCAACGACTCCGAGGGCGATCTTGGTGCTATCCGGGTTCGCGTCCACCTGCTTCGGCGCGACTGGGGGAAGGCGCTGGCCGTTTCCTCCGCCACTGATGCCGCAACGCGCTACCTCGTTCGCGTCATCGCGCCCCAGGCGATCGTGGACTCGCTGGCAGCCGCGGCCGCCTCGCCGCTCGCGAACGACGCCCGCCTAACGAACGCAGCTCGCCGAGCCGCCGCCGGCGATTGGGCAGGGGCGGCCCGCTCGGCCCCCGTGAGCGATCCCGACAAGGCCCGACGTTGGGCGCGCACCGCGGCCCTGGCGGCCGACACATCGCGGTCGGGCCGGCTCGCGTTCGCGCGGTGGATGCGGGGGCAGCATGGCCGACTGTTCTTCGGCGAAAACACGTACTGGCTGCGCGGCCTCAACTGGCGCCTTTACGCGCTCCAACGCGACACGACCGATCGCGCGGCGCCGCCGGCGCTCGATCCGCGGTTGCCTTGGACTCCGGCGGAGGAACGCGCGAAGATCGACACGCACCTCCGATCGACCACCGAGCTCTATTACTCGCTCCGTGCGTACGCGCGCTGGCTCGACGGTACCACACGGTCCACGCCGGGCCTGGCGGCGGTCGTTCGCGAAGCGGACCAGGTTTACAATCGTCTCCTGAACTGGGACGAGAGTAACTCGCGGTTCTGGTCCGCCGCGCTGAGTGAAAGCCCGGAAGCGCGGTCGATTCGTCGGGCTGGCGTGCTCCTGGAGAGACGGCGTTAGGCGATCACGGATTCTGCTGCGGCCCGCGGTACACGACGCCGCCTTTCATCACGAACTTCACCTTGCGTACCGCGGCGATGTCGCGCGTCGGGTCGCCGTCGACCGCGATGAGGTCCGCGAGCAGGCCGGTTTTCACGGCGCCGATGCGGTCGTCCATGTGAAAGACCTTGGCATCGATGGACGTCGCCGAACGCAGCACATCCACCGGCTTCATGCCGTAGTTCACGAGCAGCTCGAGCTCACGCGCGTTGTCGCCGTGAGTGAACACGCCGACGTCGCTGCCGCTGCAGATGGTCACCCCGGCGGCCAGCGCGGCTTTGAGGCTGGCTTTCTTCTGCGTGATGCCCGGGGTATCGGGGTCAACACCGCGCTTCCAACCTCGATAGGAAAGAATCGCATCGCCTGCCGCAACCGTGGGGCAGAGCGCGATGCCCTTTTCAGCCATCAGTCGGAACACCTCCGGCGTTCCGCCGTCGCCATGCTCGATCGTCTCGACGCCCGCGACGGCCGCTCGGCGCATCCCTTCCGCCGTGCTCGCGTGCGCCGCGACCGGCCGCCCGCTACTGCGCGCGATCTCCACGATGTGGGTGAGCTCTTCCACGGTGAACGTCGGGCGACTTTCCCCGTTAGGCCCCCAGCGATAATCAGCGTACACCTTGATCAAGTCGGCGCCCCGCCCGATCTGATCCCGCACGACTCGCGTTAGACCCTCCATGCCGTCCGCCTCTTCCGCGCCCTGAGGCAGATCGATGTCGGGCGTCGGATGCTTGGGCCCATACGTACCTGTCGCGACGATCGCGCGCGTCACGACGATCATGCGGGGCCCCGGGATAATGCCCTGCTCGATCGCGCGCTTGAGCCCGACGTCAGAGTACCCGGCCCCCTCGGTACCAAGGTCACGTACGGTGGTGAATCCGGCGAGCAGCGTGTTGCGCGCGTGATTCGTCGCGCGCGCGACGCGCAGGGCGACCGGCTCGTGCAGCACCTGGTCATCCCACGGCGTTTCATTGTAGGGATGCAACAGCAAATGCGAATGTCCTTCGATCAGCCCGGGCAGCAGCGTCGTACCGGGGAGATCGACCGTCGTCGCGCCGGCTGGTGCGCGAACGTCCGCCGCCGGGCCCACGGCCGCGATCTTGTCGCCGGTGACGAGCACGGCCCAGCCCTCGTGAGGCTCCGCCGCAATTCCGTCGAAGACGCGCGCCGGCTTGAGCAGCGTGCTCTGCGGATTCTGTTGCTTGGTGTCCGGCGTTGGGCGTCCGCCGGCCTGCGCGGCGACGGCCGTCGTCGCAAGAGTGGACGAGAGCAGCGCGACAACGAGTGATCGGATCGGCGACATCGACGCTCGGAGTGGAACGTAGGCGGAAACGACTCGACTGCCCACGATTCTATCGTGCGCGCGCCGATCGCGCACGCTCGGCGCAATCGCTGACTACAGCGGTCTGATCACCCGATAGCGCGCCTGCACGACTTCATACGCGGCATACGCGATGAGGCCGACGGCAACGACTGCAAGCAGCACTCCGCCGAACGGCTGGTGCGCGATCGCGCCGAGCGCCTCACCCGTGTCCGCGGCAGCCGTTGCGTCATGCGCGAATCCAGCGCGCACGAGATACCACCCGCAGATCCCGAACACGACGCCTCGGGCGGCGATTCCGCATCGACAGACGTTGAGCACCCACGATCCCGCTTCTCGCGACAGCGATGCGAGATCGAGCTGCCGACTCAGCTTTGCGGCCCACGCGCGGTATAGCTGATAGATGCCGTATCCGGCGACTGCGAGCCCAGCGCCAACGACGAGCCAGCGACCGAACGGCGCGTCGAGCAGGCGGCCCGTCCACGTTTCGACTGCCTGACCTCCTCCCCGCCTGCCGCCTGTCGCCAGTCGCACGGCCTGCAAGCCGAGCGCGGCGTGCACGATCCCGCGCACGGCGAAGCTCGCCCGCACCGCG
>Ga0207675_100000814_pt1 | contig 31037 bp, 32 predicted proteins | sample KBSSwiS42_FD_184305 | JGI IMG/M metagenome (GOLD analysis project Ga0207675, IMG submission 184305) | Switchgrass rhizosphere microbial communities from Kellogg Biological Station, Michigan, USA - KBS Switchgrass S4-2 (SPAdes) (version 2) | ecosystem: Host-associated > Plants > Roots >...
CACGGTGGCCGAGTTGCGGCCGCCGCGGCTGTACTCGGTCTTGAGCACGACCATCGGGTCCTTGCCCTGCATGATGACGTTGCCGGCGCGAATTTCCTGTGCGAGTTTCATGGCTGGGGTTCCACTGGTGGCCGCGCGTGGGAGGGCTGAAAGCCGCGGGACGCTATAGGCCAATCACTTGCCTCGAACGTGAGGCAAAAAGCCTTGAATTCTAGCGTTTTCCCTCGACGAAAGCGAGGAGCCGGGTGGCGAGATCGGATTGGCTCGCCAACGTGTCGCGCCAGGCGAGCGCGTGCGCCGACCACGCAGCGCGCACCGCGGAATCCCCGGCGAGCGCCGCGAGCGAGGCCGTCGGCGCCCCGTTCCAGCGCGCGAACGCCGACCGCACCGCGGTGCCGAGCGCTTCGCCGACGCCCGCGAGATAGCGGTCGAGGAAGGCGGCGAGCTTGGCGCGGTGCGCGTCGTCGTCCTGCACGTAGAGCTGCCAGACGAAGGGCGCGCCGGCCCAGATCGCGCGCACGAACGAGTCTTCGCCGCGAACGAGGTTGAGGTCCGACGACCACAGCAGCCGGTCGAAGTTCGCCTGGCTGAGCCAGGGCATCGCGACGGCGCGGAGCGCGCCGCGCGAGAGCGACGGGCCGAGGCACGCCGCGACCTGCTCGAGCCCCGGCCCCGGCGCCGCGAGCAGCAGCGTCGGCGACGCTGCGAGGACGTCGACCAGCTCGTCGATCGCGTCGTTGCGATAGCCGAAGAGAACGACGCACCGCTCACCCGGCCGCGCCGCGACGCCGAGCGTCGCGAGCCACACCGAGCCGTCGCCGAAGGCACGGCGCTGCTCGAGCAGCCCCGGCTCGCGCAGCAGGCCGCCGCTCTGCGACGAGAACCCGGGGAAGTAGAACCACGTCGTCGTCGCCGGCTCGCCAGGCCGCGCAGTCGGCGACGGCAGCGCGTGCGATCGCTCCGCGTAGCGCTCCGCCGTCAGGTGCTCGACGTTGACGAGCACCGGCGCACGCGTGTCGGCTGGCCACGCCGCGCGCGGCCGGCCGCCGCCGAACAGCTCGACGACGACGTCGGGTGCCGCTGACGTTCCGGCGTCCCAGGCGACGACGTCGACTCGCGGCGCGCCGTGCGGCGCCAGCCACGTGAGCGCGCTCGCGTCGTCGACTGCGAGGCGGACCGATTCGCCGCGGCCGGCGAGGTCGGCGGCGAGCCGCCACGCGACTCCGATGTCGCCGAAGTTGTCGACGACGCGGCAGTAGAGGTCCCACTGCATCGCGCGATTATCGAAGGGGCGCGCGGCCGGCTCGCCGCGGCGTCCGGAGGTGCGCGGCACAATTCGAGCGATGGCGGAAAAGACGGTCGAGGAAGCGCGCGGGGACGAGCGCACCGCAGCGCGCGAGCGGCTTGCCGCCGAGGTCGCGGTGCTGCCGAACCTGCCCGGCGTCTACCGCTTCTTCGACTCCGGCGACGCCGTTCTCTACGTCGGCAAGGCGCGCGATCTTCGCAAGCGCGTCTCGAGCTACTTCACGAAGCGCCATGCCGGCAGCGACCACGCGATCTGGGTCGGCCACATGGTGACGAGGATCGCGCGCATGGAAACGACGGTCGTCCGCTCGGAGGCCGAGGCGCTGCTGCTCGAGAACAACCTTATCAAGGCGCTGGCGCCGCGCTTCAACATCCGCTTCGTCGACGACAAGAGCTACCCGTACCTGAAGATCGAGTCGCATCGCTTTCCGCGAATCGCCTACTACCGTGGCGCGGTCGACCAGAAGCACCGCTACTTCGGCCCGTTCCCGACCGCGTGGGCGGTGAAAGACTCGATCCAGCTGCTGCAGAAGGTCTTCCACCTGCGCACCTGCGAGGACACTGTGTTCGCCAACCGGACGCGCCCCTGCCTGCTCTATCAGATCAAGCGCTGCTCGGGGCCGTGCGTCGGCTACGTCACGCCCGAGGACTACGCCCAGGACGTCGCCAACGCCGAGCGATTCCTGTCGGGCGAGCAGCAGGAGCTGATCGACTCGCTGCAGGCGCAGATGACGGCGCGCGCCGAGGCGCTCGAGTTCGAGAAGGCAGCAGAGCTGCGCGACCGGATCGGCTCGCTGGCGCGCGTGCTGCATCAGCAGGCGGTCGAGGACAACACCGGCGCGCGCGTCGTCGACACCGACATCCTCGCCGTCAAGGTCGAGGGCGGCCGCGCCTGCGTCAACCTCGCGATGGTCCGCGCCGGCCGCCATCTCGGCGACCGGCCGTACTTTCCGAAGCACGTCGAGAGCGCGATTGACGTCCTCTCCGACGGCGTCGACGAGGACGCGGCGGTCGCCGCCGAGCCGGCGAAGTCGCCCGAAGTGCGCGTCCTCGAGGCATTCATCGCCCAGCACTACCTCGAAGGCGGCATGCCGCCGCTCCTCGTCGTCAGCGATCCGGTCGACAAGGCGCTGATCGAGACGCTCGCGGCGAAGAGCGGCGTCCGCACGACGGTGCAGCACCAGCCGCGCGAGCCGCGCCGCGCCTGGCTCGACATGTGCATCCAGGGCGCGGCCCTGCGCCTCTCCCAGCTGCTCGCCGAGGAGGGCTCGCAGCAGGCGCGCACGCGTGCGCTCGTCGACGCGCTCGACCTCGCGGTCGAGGACCTGCACGCGTTCCGGATCGAGTGCTTCGACGTCAGCCACACCGCCGGCGAGGCGACGCAGGCGTCCTGCGTCGTCTTCGAGGGGCACAAGATGCAGAGCTCGCAGTACCGCCGCTTCAACATCGCCGGCATCACTCCCGGCGACGACTACGCGGCGATGCGCCAGGTGCTGACGCGCCGCTACGCCAAGCTCGTCGAGGCGGCGGCGCAGGGTCAGGCGAGGCTTCCCGACCTCGTTCTCGTCGACGGCGGGCGAGGGCAGGTCAGCGTCGCGCGCGCGGTCTTCGAGGAGCTTGGCATCGAACTCTGGCGGATCGTCGGCGTCGAGAAGGGCGAGGGCCGCAAGGTCGGGCTCGAGGAGCTCGTCTTCGCCGACGGCCGGCCGAAGATCGCGCTCGGCCGCGACTCGGCAGCGCTGATGCTCGTCGCCCAGATCCGCGACGAGGCGCACCGCTTCGCGATCACCGGGATGCGGTCGCGGCGCGCCAGCGTCCGCACCCGTGCCAGCTCGCTCGAGGAGATTCCCGGCGTCGGCCCGAAAAAGCGAGCGCGCCTGCTGCAGCGCTTCGGCGGCGCGCGCGGCGTCGGAGCGGCGAGCGTCGAGGACCTCGAGTCGGTCGACGGCATCTCGCGTGAGCTCGCGGAGGAGATCTACCGTGCGCTGCATTGATCCTCAGCGTTGCGCTGCCATCGGCGCGGCGGTTCTCTCGGCAATCGTGCTCGTGGCGTGCTCGACGAAGCAGGACCGCGGTCCAGGGGAAGCGGGTGGGGGCCGCGCCGCGCAGACGCCTTCATCGCCACCGGTCATCGCCGCGGCGCCTTCGGCGGACGGCACGCACCGCGCCCTGCCGGCGCCGCGTGCGGTGCGCAACTGGAACGAGCTGCGCCAGCAAGCCGCCGAGCGCATCGTCGCCGCCAATCCCGAGATCACCTACCTCGGCGCCGTTCCCGATCCGTTGCTCGCGATTCCCGTGCTCGAGATCGAGCTCCACGGCGACGGCAGCATCCGTCGCATCGAGGTGCTGCGCGAGCCGCGCCAGGCCAAGGACACGATCAAGATCGCGGTCGACGCGGTCCGCCGCGCGGCGCCGTTCGGCGATGTCAGCCGGCTGCCGCGGCCATGGAAGTTCGCGGAGACCTTCCTCTTCGACGACGCGCGCAAGTTCAAGCCGAGAACGCTCGAGCGTTGAGCGACGTCGCCCGGACGCGGCCGCCGGCGGCCGAAAAGAGCCCGCTTCGGCACAATCCGCCGATGTTCTTCAACTTGCCGACGCTCTTCACCTGGGCGCGGATCCTTGCGATCCCCCTCGTCGTCGGCGTGTACTACACCGCGCTTCCGGCCGAGACGCAGAACGTCGTCGGCACCGCGCTCTTCATCATCGTCTCGCTCACCGACTGGGCCGACGGCTATCTCGCGCGCCGGCTCGGCATGACGTCGTCGTTCGGTGCCTTCCTCGACCCGGTCGCCGACAAGCTGTTCGTCAGCGCGGCGCTGCTCGTGCTCGTCCACCTCGGCCGGGTGCATGCACTGATCGCCCTCATCATCATCGGCCGCGAGATCGCGATCTCGGCGCTGCGCGAGTGGATGGCGCAGATCGGCGCGGCGAGGAGCGTCGCCGTCCACATGGTGGGCAAGGTGAAAACCGTCGTCCAGATGATCGCGATCCCGTTCCTGCTCTACCACGGGACGCTCTTCAGGTTCATCGACACCCAGGCCTGGGGCACCGTGCTCATCGTCGTCTCGGCGGTGCTGACGATCTGGTCAATGGTCTACTACCTCCAGAAGGCATTGCCGGAAATCCGCGCCCGTGTCCGCTGAAGCGCGCACCGCAGCGGCGGGAGCGCACCACAGCGCGTTCGTGCGGGCGATGCCATGGCTGTTCGTCCTCATCTGGTCGACCGGCTTCGTCGTCGCCCGGCTGGCGATGCCGCACGCCCCGCCGTTCGGCTTCTTGACGCTGCGCTTCGTCTTCTCGGCGATGTGCTTCGCGGTCTGGATCGCGATCGCACGCGCACCGTGGCCGCGCGGGCGCGTGCAGCTGTTCCATCTCGCCGTCACCGGCGTGCTGATGCAGGCCGGCTACCTCGGCGGCGTCTGGGCGGCGGTGAAGGCGGGCCTCGGCGCCGGAACGACGGCGCTCCTCGTCGGCCTGCAGCCCGTGCTGACGGCGATCTGGCTGTCGCGCAACGCAGAGGCGCGCGGCGCGGCGGCGATGTCGGCCCGGCGCTGGCTCGGCCTCGTGCTCGGCTTCGGCGGCATCGCGCTCGTGGTCTGGCCGAAGATCGGCGGCGAGGCGACGCCGGCGAACCTCGCGATGGCGACGGTCGCGCTCCTCAGCATCACCGCCGGCACGCTCTACCAGAAGCGCTTCGTCGCGCCGTGCGACGTGCGCACCGCGAGCGCGGTGCAGATGGCCGCGGCGTTCGTCGTCTGCCTGCCGCTCGCGCTGCTCGAGCGCGAGGCGATCGACTGGCACGCGAACATGATCGTCGCGATGGCGTGGTCGGTCGGCGCCCTGACGCTCGGCGGCAGCTCGCTGCTCTACCTGCTGATCCAGCGCGGCGAAGCGACCGCGGTGACGAGCCTGCTCTATCTCGTCCCGCCCTGTACCGCGCTGATGGCGTGGGCGATGTTCGGCGAGTCGCTGACCGCCATGATGATGGCGGGGATCGCAACCACCGTCGTCGGCGTGGCGCTCGTCGTCCGACCGGCGACCTCGGACCTCGAGGGGGAACCGAGATGAAGAAGACGCACCGAGTCGTGTCTCGGCGGCACGGTCGCCGGCGCGCTCGCTTCGGCGCGTGCTGCAGCGCAGCGGCGCTGTCAAGCACGGATTGCACAGCGGGCAAAAGATTTCCTGCATCCATCCATCAATTTGAAGCGCGAACCCGTCTTGACACTGCTGATTCGCGAGGCTGTAATGGTTTTGCCTCGGTGAGCACGAGATTGCCACCCTGCGCCGCACCCACCGAATTCCTTGTGAGCCAGCATTCCTGAGGGGGAGCCTTTTGTGAACAAATCCGAACTGATCGAGCACATCGCCAAGCAGGCAGACATCTCGAAGGCGGCGGCGACGCGCGCACTCGAAGCGATGATCGGAGGCGTCAAGACGAGCCTGAAGAAGAACACTGCGGTGTCGCTGGTCGGATTCGGAACGTTCACCGTCGGCAAGCGCGCCGCGCGCAGCGGCCGCAACCCGCGCACCGGCGCGGCGATCAAGATCAAGGCCGCGAAGGTGCCGAAGTTTCGTGCCGGCAAGGCGCTGAAGGACGCGCTCAACTGATCGGGGGCGTCGCGTCGCGGGTGCTTAGCTCAGCTGGTAGAGCGGCGCCCTTACAAGGCGTAGGTCGGGGGTTCGAGCCCCTCAGCACCCACCACCCTGCGGCGGCTCCGGGCCTCTTGCTCGGCTAGAATTCGCTCCCTTTTCGACGAAAGGCGAACCGCGGTTCGCCTTTCTTGCATCTCCCCGCGATGTTCGACTTCTTTCGCCGGCACACACGCGCGCTGCAGGTGGTGCTCTTCCTGCTCGTCTTTCCGTCGTTCGTCTTCTTCGGCATCCAGGGCTACAGCCGATTCATGGGCAACGAGCAGCAGACGGTCGCCCGCGTCGCCGGGCAGCCCGTGTCGCAGGCCGAGCTCGACGCCGCCTTGCGCGAGCGCGTCGAGCGCGCGCGCCGGCAGATGCCGACGCTCGATGCCAAGCTGTTCGAGACGCCGGAGATGCGGCGCCTCGCGCTCGAAGGACTCGTTCGCGACCGCGTCACGGTCGCGGCCGCCGACAAGATGTACCTGCGCACGAGCGACGACCGCCTCGAGCGCGCTTTCAAGAACGATCCCGAGTTCGCGCCGCTGCGCAATCCCGACGGCAGCGTCAACCGCGACACGCTGACCGCGCTCGGCATGTCGTCCGAGGCGTTCGCCGAGCGGCTGCGCCAGGACCTGACGCGGCGCCAGGTGATGGAGCCGATCGGCGGCTCGGCGATCGCGCCGGCGGCGTCGGCGTCGGCTGCGCTCGACGCGATGTACCAGCAGCGCGAGGTCCAGGTCGAGCGCTTCGACGCCAAGGACCAGCTCGCCAAGGCTGCGCCGAGCGACGCCGAGGTCGAGGCGTACTACAAGGATCCGGCCAATGCGGCGCAGTTCCAGGCGCCCGAGCAGGCGCAGGTCGAGTACGTCGTTCTCGACCTCGAGGCGGTGAAGAAGGGGATCGCGGTCTCCGAGGAGGACCTGCGCAAGTACTACAGCGAGAACGAAAAGCGCTACACGGCTCCCGAAGAGCGACGGGCGAGCCACATCCTCGTCAAGGCCGACAAGGACGCGCCGAAGGCCGAGCGCGAGAAGGCGCGCGCCAAGGCCGAGACGCTGCTCGCCGAGATTCGCAAGAACCCGCAGTCGTTCGCCGAGCTCGCGCGCAAGAACTCCGACGACGAAGGCTCGGCGCCGAAGGGAGGAGACCTCGAATTCTTCGGCCGCGGCCAGATGGTCAAGCCGTTCGAGGACGCGGCGTTCGCGCTCAAGCCGGGCGAGACGAGCGGCGTCGTCGAGACCGACTTCGGCTACCACATCATCCAGGTCACGGGCGCGCGCGGCGGCGAGAAGAAGAGCTTCGAGGCGGTGCGCGGCGAGGTCGAGAACGAGGTTCGCAGCCAGCTCGTGCAGAAGCGCTTCGCCGATGCCGCGGTCGAGTTCGGCGACATCGTCTACGAGCAGCCCGACAGCTTGAAGCCGGCCGCCGACAAGTGGAAGCTCGACATCCGCACCGCCCAGCACGTCACGCGCGCGCCGTCGCCGGCAGCGAGCGGCGCGCTCGCCAACCCGCGCTTTCTCGAGGCGCTGTTCTCGCCCGAGTCGACGCGCGACAAGAAGAACACCAAGGCGATCGACGTCGGCGCGAACCAGCTCGCGGCCGGGCGCGTCGTCCAGTACTCGCCCGCGCACCTGCTGCCGTTCGCCGAGGTCAAGGACCGGGTGCGCCAGATGCTCGCCGCGAGGCGGGCCGGCGAGCTTGCCACCAAGCTCGGCAGCGAGCGCCTGGCCAAGCTGCAGGCGAATCCAAGCGAGCCGTTCTCCGGCCAAGCCGTGCTCGTCTCGCGCGCCCAGCCGCGCGACCTGCCGCGCCAGCTGCTCGATGCCGCGCTGAAGGCGCCGGTCGCGAAGCTGCCGGCGTTCGTCGGCGTCTCGCTCGGCGACCAGGGCTACGCCATCGCGAAGATCGTGAAGACGACCGGCCGCGACCCGGTCGTCGCCGATCCGACGAAGTCGATGGCGCAGTACGCGCAGGTCTGGGCCGAGGCCGAGGCGCAGGCGTACTACGCGGCGCTGAAGTCGCGCTTCAAGGTGAGCGTCAACGAGGCCGCGCTCGCGCACGATGCGGCGGCCAGCGAGCCGCGCTGACGCGCGTTTCCCGCCAGCTTCAACCCCACCGCCAACCGAAGCTGCGCGAGGGCGCGCTCGTATAATCGATCGCTTCGGCGGTGGCTGTAGCTCAGTTGGTAGAGTCCGGGATTGTGATTCCCGTTGTCGTGGGTTCGAGTCCCATCAGCCACCCCACGCAGCCTCCCTTCGCCATGCCTCTCCCGAGGCGCTACGCGGCGCTCAGCCGCCGGCGAGCAGACCCGCGCTGACCGCCGCGATCGTCAGCACGATCGCGAGCCAGAGCAGCCGACCCCAGCCCGCCGACTCGGCGTCGGGTTCGGCGGCGATGCGCAACGCCGCGAAGGTCGAGTCGGGAAACTGCATGACCAAACGATAGGGCAGCGATCGGCGCTCGTGCATCCCCCGAGCGAACGAAGTGCACGCGCGCCGTCAAATTTCCACGCTCGCGGCACTCCAACGTTGCGAGCGACGCGACGCGCCGCCGCGGTCAGGGCCTGTTGTTGCGATTGAAGATCGGCAGATCGAGGACAGTGCCCTTCTGCTTCTCGGTCGTCTTCGGCGCTTCGGCACGCAGCTTGGCGATGAGACGCTGGCGATCAGCCTCCTGCCGCGCCTTGGTCGCTTCGGCGCTGCGGGCGGCAGGAGGTGCCGAGGCGGCCGGGGCGGCCGGTTCGCCCGCGACCACCGCGCACGACACTGCGGTCGCGGCGGCCGCGACGAGCCAGGGGAGCATGCGGGGAATCGTCATGCAGCCGGTATCGGCCGCGCGGACGACTTCTGAAGCTCAGATGTTTCGCATCGGACGCGACGAGAACGACAGGCGGTCCTCGCCAGCGCCGCGCGCGTAGATCGCCTCGGCGACAGCCTCCGGAGGCATCGTTCGCCAGCGCGTGATCCGCGCCATGTCGTCGACGGTGTGCATCGCGGCGAGCGGGTCGAGCTCGGGGTCGAGCTCGAGCATCCGCGTAGCGCAGCGGTGCACCCAAGCGCTCGTCGACGGCACGTGCGCGGGGGGAAAGGTCGAATCTGGAGCTTGCGTGTCGGGGCCCATCGCGATCGCGGTCCGAGAGCGGGAGCGCAAGGCTAGGCAAGCGTCGAAATCGCGTCGCTGCCGTCCGGCGACGGCGGGCAACGTCCGTGCGGATTTCACGCCGCGTCGGCGACGTCAGTCGTTCGTCATCACGAGCTTGCCGCGGACCGTGCGCGAGCCCATCCGCTCGTACGCCGCGGGCAACTCGCGCATCGGCATCCTGCGGTCGATCACCGGCTTGACCTTGCCTTCGGCATACCAGCGGGCGAGCTCGGCGAGCGCGGCGGCGTTCGCCTTCGGCTCGCGGCGGGCGAACTCGCCCCAGAAGACGCCGACGATCGATGCGCCCTTGAGCAATGCGAGGTTGAGCGGCAGCGCAGGAATCGCCCCCTGCGCGAAACCGATGACGAGATAGCGCCCGCGCCACCCGATCGAGCGGAACACCGGCTCGGCGAGGTCACCGCCGACCGGGTCGTAGACGACGTCCGGACCCTTGCCGCCGGTGAGCTCCTTGAGGCGATCGCGGATGTTGCCGGTCGCGTAGTTGATCGTCTCGTCGGCGCCGATCGAGCGGCAGAGCTCGCCCTTCTCGTCGCTCGACGACGCCGCGATGACGCGCGCACCGAGCACCTTGCCGATCTGGATCGCTGCAGTGCCGACGCCGCCGGCAGCGCCGAGCACGAGCAGCGTCTCCCCCGCCTTCAGCTGGCCGCGGTCGACGAGCGCGTGGTGCGTCGTCGCGTAGGTGAGGATGAACGCTGCGGCGTCGTCGAACGCGAAGCCCGGCGGTAGCGGCATGACGAGCGCGGCGTCGACAACGGCGTGCGTCGCGAAGCCGCCGGTGCCGCCGAAGGCGGCGACCGCGTCGCCGACCTTGAGGTGCTTCACTCCAGCGCCGACCGCGTCGACCGTGCCCGCGTATTCGGAGCCGGGAACGAACGGCAGCGGCGGCTTCATCTGGTACTTGTCCTGGACGATCAGCAGGTCGGGGAAGTTGAGGCTCGCGGCGCGGATCGCGACGCGCACCTGGCCCGCCTGCGGGTCAGGCGTCGGCAGCTCCTCCCACTGCAGCGCTTCGACTCCGGTCGGTTTCCGGCACAGCCATGCATGCATGCTCGATCCTTTTCGCGAAACGCGTTCGCCCCCGGGGAAGGGCAGTGGCGAAGATCATACGCACGCGCCGCGCGACGATCAGAGGCAGCGACTCCCTACAATCTTCGCGTGCGAATCCTGATCGCGAACGACGACGGCTACCTCGCTCCCGGACTGGCCGCGCTCGTGAAAGCGTGCGAAGGGCTCGGCGACCTCGACGTCGTCGCTCCGGAGCAGAACGCGAGCGGCACCTCCAACTCGCTGACGCTCAACCGCGGCCTCTCGGTCTACGTCGCTGCCAACGGCTACCAATACATCAACGGCACGCCGTCGGACTGCGTCCACCTCGCGCTCTCGGGCCTGCTCGAGCATCGCCCGGATCTCGTCGTCTCGGGGATCAACCAGGGCGCGAACATGGGCGACGACACGCTCTACTCGGGAACCGTCGCCGCGGCGATGGAAGGGTTCCTGTTCGGCATCCCGGCGGTCGCGTTCTCGCAGGTGCAAAAAGGCTGGCACGAGCTCGACGCCGCCGCGCGCGTCGCCCGCAGCGTCATCGAGCACGTGCTGCGCGAGCCGCCGGCGGCGACACACTATCTGCTCAACGTCAACATTCCCAACCGCGCCGACGCCGACGCGCTGCCGCGCCGCATCACCCGCCTCGGACGTCGCCATGCGAGCGAGCCGGTGATCCGCCAGGTGAGCCCGCGCGGCGACACGCTGTTCTGGATCGGGCCGGCCGGCGATGCGCGCGAGGCCGGTCCCGGCACCGACTTCCATGCGACCGCGAACGGCGAGGTCTCGATCACTCCGCTGCACGTCGACCTCACCGACCACGCGACGCTGCCCGACTGGCGGCGCTGGCTCGGCGACGCGGCGCAATGACGACCGAGCGTCCGACGCGACGCTTTCCGGTTGCGCTTGGTCGCGTCGCCGGCACGAGCACGAAAACGTCGTCGCCGAGCGGCGCAGCTGCGCGTGCTTCGACGACCGTGCTGCTCCGTCCGCAACGGCACGTCGCCGCGGCGCACGCCGATGCGACGCGCGCGCGTCCCGCGGCTGGCCTCGGCCTCGACTCGGCCGACGTCCGCGCGCGCATGGTCGAGCGGCTGCGCCGCGAAGGCGCTGGCGACGCCCGCGTGCTCGCCGCGTTCGCCGAAGTGCCGCGCCACCTCTTCGTCGACGCCGCGCTGGCGACGCAGGCCTACGAGGACACCAGCCTGCCGATCGGCCACGGCCAGACGATCTCGAAGCCTTCGGTCGTCGCGCGCATGCTCGAGCTGCTGTTCGGCGGCGGGAACACGCAGGCCTCAGGCCACCTCGGCGCCGTGCTCGAGATCGGCACCGGCTGCGGCTACCAGGCGGCGCTGCTCTGCCGTCTCGGCCGGCGCGTCGTCTCGGTCGAGCGCTTGCGACCGCTGCACGACAAGGCGCGTACGCTGCTCGCGACGATGCGCGAGACGCGGCTGCGCCTCGTCTACGGCGACGGCCTGCTCGGCCATGCGCCCGGAGCCCCGTACGACAGCATCGTCGCCGCGGCCGGCGGCAGCGAGATCCCGCAGGCATGGCTCGACCAGCTCGCGGTCGGCGGCAGGCTCGTCTCGCCGGTGCAGCAGCCCGGTGGACGCGGCCAGGTGCTCGTTGTCGTCGATCGGCATGCCGAAGGGTTTGCCCGCACCATTCACGGGGCAGTGAAGTTCGTCCCCTTAAAATCCGGCCTCGCTCGCTGACGACGTTTCGCCTGCTGCACATGCCAATGATCGAAGCTTCGGCGCTCCGCCGTTGCCTTGTCCTGCTCGCTGCCGGCGTGCTCGCCGCTGCCTGTTCGAACGCTCCCAACCGCGCCCCGGTCGAGGAGCGCACGGTCGTGTCGCGAAGTGCCGTGGCGGCGCGCCCGGCCGCGAGCGCGGCGTCGGCGGCCGAGACGTCCCCCGCGGCAGTCGTCACCGACAGCAATGCAGGCAAGGCCGGCTTCTACACCGTCAAGTCCGGCGACACGCTGATCCGGATCGGCCTCGACACCGGCCAGAACTGGAAAGACCTGATGCGCTGGAACAACCTGACGAACCCGAACGTGATCGAGGTCGGCCAGGTGATCCGTGTCGTGCCGCCGGGCGTCGACCCGGCGGTGGCGACGACGCGCCCGGTGACCGTCGCGCGCGTCGAGACGCGTCCGCTCGATGCCAAGCCCGGAGCCGCAAGCGCTCCTGCCGCGGCCGCCTCGGCGCCGCTCGCGACCGTCGCGGGGACGAGCGCCACGCCATCGTCGGCGCGCGAGCCCGCGCCACAGCGCGAAGGCGACGACGACGTCAACTGGGGATGGCCGGCGACAGCGCCGGTCGCGACGCCGTTCGACGACGCACGCAACAAAGGGCTCGTCTTTCGCGGCAAGGCGGGCGACCCGGTGTACGCCGCGGCCGACGGGCGCGTCGTCTACGCCGGCTCGGGCCTGCGCGGCTACGGCAACCTCGTCATCCTCAAGCACAACGGGACTTACCTGACCGCGTACGCGCACAACCAGACGCTGCTCGTCAAGGACGACCAGAACGTCAAGCGCGGCCAGAAGATCGCCGAGATGGGATCGACCGACGCAGACAGCGTGCAGCTGCACTTCGAAATCCGCAAGCAGGGCAAGCCGATCGATCCGGCGCGCCTGCTGCCGGCGCGCTAGTCGAGCCGGGAGGCGATCGAGATGTCGCCGGTCCTCGTCTTCGACATCGAAACGATCCCCGACGTCGCCGGGCTGCGCGCGCTGCGCGGCGCCGACCCCGCGCTCTCCGACGCCGAGGTGCACGCCGCCGAGATCGCCGACCGCGCGGCGCGCAACAAGAGCGACTTCCTGCCGCCGCACCTGCAGCGCGTCCTCGTCGTCTCGTGCGTCTTTCGCGGCAGCCGAGGGCTCTTCGTGCACTCGTTCGTCGATCTCGAACGCGAGGGCAGGAGCGAGGAGGGCGACGTCATCCAGGCATTCTTCGATCGCGTCGAGAAGCACAAGCCGCAGCTCGTCAGCTGGAACGGTGGCGGGTTCGACCTGCCGGTGCTGCAGCAGCGCGGCATGCGCCACGGCGTCGTCGCCGGCCGCTACTGGGACATGGGGCAGGACGACGACAGCGATCGCGAGCACCGCTACAACAACTACATCAGCCGCTACCACCTGCGCCACGTCGACCTGATGGACCTGCTCGCGCTCTACCAATCGAAGGCAAACGCGCCCCTCGACGCGATGGCCAAGCTGTGCGGCTTTCCCGGCAAGCTCGGCATGGACGGTTCACAGGTCTACGCCGCGTACCTCGACGGTCGGCGCGACGAGATTCGCCGCTACTGCGAGACCGACGTGATGAACACGTACCTGCTCTGGCTGCGCTTCGAGAAGATGCGCGCGCGGCTCGACGAGGCGGCGTACCAGAGCGAGATCGCGCTCGCGCGCGTCACGGTCGCCGCGAGCGACGAGCCGCACTGGGCCGAGTACCTCGCGGCGTGGCCGGAGGAGCCGAGACGTCCGATGCATGCGCGCGGACGCGCGGTCGTCGACAACGCGTCGGCCGGCGACACGCCTCTCGACGAGGTTCCTCCGCTCGACGAAGCCGCCGCCGCGGAGGCGGCCGGGAGCACTGCTGCGCCGGCCGAGCCGGCGACGATCGCGGTCGTCGAGACGACGACCACGACGACCGAGACGACGGTCTACATCGACTCGCCGAGCATCCGCGCGTAGTCGTCGCGCGTCGCCAAGCGCGGATTCGTCTTGTGGGTGTGGTCGGCCAGCGCCCCGGCGATGATGCGCTCGAACATCGACGTCTCGACGCCGAGCGCCGCGAGCCCGGACGGCAGCCCGAGGCGCGCGTTCATCGTGCGGATCGCGTCGGCGACCGCGTCCGCAGGCGAGCTCGACGCGGCGAGGCCCATCGCGTGGGCCATCCGCTCGAGCCGCCGCTCCTTCGCGATCGACGGTGCGCTCGCGTTGAACTTGACGACCGCGGGGAGAAATACGGCGTTCAGCGTGCCGTGGTGCAGCTTCGGGTTGGCGCCGCCGAGGCTGTGGCTCAGGCTGTGGACGCAGCCGAGCCCCTTCTGGAACGCCATCGCGCCCTGCATGCTTGCGCTCATCATGTGGAAGCGCGCGTCGCGATCGCTGCCGTCGCGCGTTGCGCGCTCGATGTGCGACCAGGCGCGCTCGAGACCGTCGAGCGCGATGCCGTCGGCGGGCGGATTGACCGCCGGCGCCATGAACGTCTCCATGCAGTGCGCGACCGCGTCCATCCCGGTCGCCGCCGTGAGCAGGGGCGGCAGGCCAAGCGTCAGCTCGGGATCGCAGATCGCCGTCTTCGGCACCAGGTTCCAGCTGTGAAAGCCGAGCTTGCGGCCGTCGTCGACGATGACGATCGCGCCACGCGCGACCTCGCTGCCGGTGCCGGCGGTCGTCGGGATCGCGATCAGCGGCGCGGCCTTGTCGGTGATCTTCGCACTGCCGCCTTCGATCGTCGCGTAGGTCGCGAGCGGCCCGTCGTGGGTCGCTGCGATCGCGACGCCCTTGGCGAGGTCGATGCTCGAGCCGCCGCCGATCGCGACCAGCCCGTCGCACTTGCCGGCGCGGTAGGCATCGGCGGCAGCGCGGACCGCTTTCTCGGTCGGGTTCGACGGCGTCGCGTCGAAGACCGCGTGCGGCCTGCCGGCGAGCGTCGCGATCGCCCGGTCGAAGAGCCCGGCGGCGCGAACGCCGGCGTCGGTGACGATGAGCGGCTTCGCGATGCCGGCGCGGTCGAGCTCCTGCGGCAGCAGCGCGAGCGCACCGAAGTCGAGCTGGACCTGGGTGATGTACTGGATGAGGGCCATGCGCGAGTCTGGCACACCGCCGACCTCGCGCCGGCGCCCGCCGCTGGCATACGATCGACGATCGACTGCCCGCCGCCATGCAACGCACCGACTTTCGCTACTTCGAGCGCCTGCGCGTCCGCTGGGCCGAGATCGACGCCCAGCAGATCGTCTTCAACGGCCATTACCTGATGTACTTCGACACCGCGATCGCCGGCTACTGGCGCGCGCTCGCGATGCCGTACCACGAGACGATGACAGCGCTCGGCGGCGACATGTTCGTGCGCAAGGCGACGCTCGAGTACCTCGGCTCGGCGGTCTACGACGACGTCCTCGACGTCGGCATGCGCTGCGCGCGTGTCGGCAACTCGTCGATCCTCTTCCAGGCCGGTGCGTTCCGGCAGGAGCAGCTGCTCGTGAGCGGCGAGCTCGTCTACGTGTTCGCCGACCCCAAGGTGAAGCAGGCGCTCCCGGTGCCGCCGCCGCTGCGCGCGCTGTTCGAGAGCTTCGAGGCCGGCGAGCCGATGGTCGAGGTGCGCGTCGGCAGCTGGCGCGAGCTCGAAGCGGCGGCGCGCCCGATCCGCAACGAGGTGTTCATCGGCGAACAGAAGATTCCGGCCGAGATGGAATGGGACGACGCCGACCCCGACGCGGTCCACGCAGTCGCGTTCAACCGCATGGGCCGGGCGCTCGGCACCGGACGCATGCTCGAGCACGTCCCGGGCACTGCGAAGATCGGCCGCATGGCGGTGGCGGCAACGGCGCGCCATTGCGGCGTCGGCCGCGCCGTCCTCGACGCGCTGCTCGATGCCGCGCGAGCGCGCGGCGACCGCCAGGCGATGCTGCATGCGCAGCTGGGCGCGGCACGGTTCTACGAGCGCGCCGGCTTCGTGCGCCGCGGACCGGCGTTCGACGAGGCGGGGATCGCCCACGTCGAGATGCTGCGCGCGCTCTAGCGTCCTTCCGCCGAGCGCACGATCTCGAACGCTTCGGCGTGGCGGTCGCTCGCGAGGAGCGGGCGCAGCGCAAGCGCAGCGGCAGCGATCGCGGCTTCGATGGCCGCGTCGACACCGCCGCCGGCATCGCCGGACGTGCGCGGCGCACGCGCGAACGTCTCCATCCACGTCTGCCGGTCGGCCTCGCGGCGGATCAGGAGCCGCGCCTGCAGGCCGGCGAATCGCTGCTCGAGCGAACGCTGCATCGCCTCGACCTCGGCGCGCAACGCGTCGGCATTGCGATCGTCGACGCGGTACCAGACGAAGAGCTCGCGCATTCGCCTGTGCTCGCTCAGGACGCGACCGCGGCGTCGATCGGCACAGGGTAGGGCAGCTCGCGTCGCGTGAGCAAGGGACCGTCGGGCGCACCGAGGCGAAGCTCGTCGCCGATCGCGGCGAGCCGCACTTCGACGAGCGCGCTTCCTCCATCGTGGAGCGGATGCGCTGCGGCGTTCGCGATCGTTCCTGCGGGCTCGTTCGCCGTGCCGCTCGCGTAGACGTCCTGCCCAGCGGCGGGAACGACGTCGCAGTCGAAGAGCAACGTGCGCCGCTTCGTCGTGCCGCGGTACTGGCTGCGGGCGACGACTTCCTGGCCGGGATAGCAGCCCTTCTGGAAGTCGACGCCGCCGACAAGCTCGAAATTGACCATCTGCGGGACGAAGCGATCGACGGTCGCCGCTTCGATCGTGACGACGCCGCTTTCGACCTCGAGCCAGCGCCACGCCTCCGGCGACATCGCCTCGGCGGCGGGAACGTCGGCGACGGCGGCAGCATCGGCAACGAGCCATGCCCGCTGCACGCCGGCGGCGTCGGGAACGCGGATGAGCGTGCTCGCGCCGCGCGCGCGCACCTGCCACACCGCAGTGCCGTCCAGCATCGCCGCAGCGGCCGGCCCGGCGAGGGCGAAGACCGCGAGTTCGTCGCTCGCATCGCTCAGCTTGCACTTGGCGCGCAGGACGAACATCGACAAGCGCTTCAGCGTCGGCGCGAGGATCTCGCGCGGGCACGAGAGCAGAAACTCGTCGGCCGCTGGCCGCCAGACGACGAAGCTCGCCTGCAAGCGACCCTTGGCCGAGCAGAAGCCGGCGAGGCAGGCGGTGGCGTCGACGAGACCCGCGACGTCGTTGGTGAGCTGGCTCTGCAGGAACGACGCGGCGTCGGCGCCGCTGGCGCGAATCACGCCACGATCGGCGAGGCGGCAAACGCCCCGGATCGGGAACACGTTGGACATGGCCCATTATCATGGTGCTGCCCTGGTTTCGAAGGCGCGCGGGTCTTGTGATCGAGTGCCCGCGCCGTGTCGCTGTCGATGAGATTCGCGCGTGTTCTTCTCTTCGTCGCGCTGGCGGCGACGGTCGCTGCGGTCTCTCTCGCGACCACGTGGCTGAACCGACCGCTGGCGCTCGCCGGCGAGACCGCGGAGTACTCGGTCGAGCCCGGCAAGACCTCGCGCGAGATCGCCGACGGCTGGGTCCGTGCCGGCGTGCAGACGTCGCCGTTCCTGCTCTACCAGTGGTTTCGCTGGTCGGGACGCGCGCGCCAGATCCGCGCCGGCAGCTACGAGATCAGTGCCGGCACCACGCCGATCCGCCTGCTCGACAAGATGGTGCGCGGCGACGAAACGCTCGCGACCGTCCGCTTCACCGAAGGCTGGACGTTTCGCCAGATCCGCGCCGAGCTCGCGCGCGCGGAGGGGCTGAAGCCGACGATCGCGGCGATGAGCGATGACGACGTGATGACCGCGCTCGGCGCGGCCGGAATCTCTCCCGAAGGGCGATTCCATCCAGACACCTACACGTACAGCAAGGGCTCGACCGACGTCGCGCTCCTGAAGCGCGCCTACCGCGCGATGGCCAAACGGCTCGCCGATGCGTGGCAGGAACGCGATCCCGCGACGCCGCTGCAAAGTCCCGACGAGGCGCTCACGCTGGCGTCGATCGTCGAGAAGGAGACCGGCGTTGCAGCCGATCGCGGCCGCGTCGCCGGCGTGCTCGTCAACCGGTTGCGAATCGGCATGCCGCTGCAGACCGACCCGACGGTGATCTACGGCCTCGGCGCGGCGTTCGACGGCAACCTGCGCAAGCGCGACCTGCTGACCGACGGTCCGTACAACAGCTACACGCGCGCCGGCCTGCCGCCGACGCCGATCGCGGTTCCCGGGCGCGCGTCGCTGCTCGCCGCAGTCCGCCCCGAGCAGACCAAGGCGCTCTATTTCGTTTCCCGCGGCGACGGCAGCAGCGAGTTCAGCGAGACGCTCGCCGATCACAATCGGGCGGTCAACCGCTACCAGCGAAAAGCACAACCGCAGTGAACGGCAGGTTCATCACCTTCGAGGGGATCGACGGCGCCGGCAAATCGACGCACATCGAGCCGCTCGCCGCGCGCCTGCGCGCACGCGGTCGGCGCGTCGTCTGCACGCGCGAGCCGGGTGGGACGCCGCTCGCCGAGAACTTGCGCGAGCTGTTGCTGCACGAGCAGATGGACGGCGTCGTCGAGACGTTGCTCGTCTTCGCCGCGCGCCGCGACCACCTCGACCGCGTGATCGTGCCGGCGCTGGCGCGCGGCGACACCGTTCTGTGCGACCGCTTCACCGACGCGACGTTCGCGTACCAGGGCGCCGGCCGCGGCCAGGACGAGCGCATGCTGCTCGACCTCGAAGGCTGGGTCCACGCCGGGCTGCAGCCCGACCTCACGCTCTGGTTCGACGTCGATCCCGCGATCGCCGCCGCACGCCGCGCCAAGGCACGCGTCTCCGATCGTTTCGAGTCCGAGGACGCGGCGTTCTTCGAGCGCGTCCGCGACGGCTACGCGGCCCGCATGCTCGCAGCGCCCGCGCGCTTCTGCCGCATCGACAGCGCGCTCGAGAAGTCGGCGGTCGAGCGTCAGATCGACGATGCCGTCGCTGCGCTCGAGGGGCGCCGCCGATGAGCCTGCGCACGACGATGCCAGAAGGCGAGCCCGCGAGTGTCAGCACCGAGACGCCGATCGACCTGCCGTGGCTCGTCGCGCCGCTGCGCACGACGCTCGCGACGCGCGCAGCGCACGCGCTGCTTCTCTACGGTTCGGGCAACGTTGGCCAGCTCGAGCTCGCGCTCGCGCTCGCCAAGGGATGGCTGTGCGAAGAGGATTCGCGCGCGCTTCCTGACCGTCCGTGCGGGCGTTGCGCGAGCTGCCGCCTGCATGCGGCGCGGTCGCATCCCGACCTCCTCGTCCTCGTCCCCGAAGCGCTGCGCGATGCGCTCGGCTGGGACGCGGGCGGCGAGGGCGAAGAAAGCGGCGAGGGCGGCAAGAGAAAGCCGAGCAAGGACATCCGCGTCGAGGCGGTTCGCGCCGCGATCGCCTTTGCGACGACGACGTCGGCGCGCGGGCGCGGCAAATTCGTCGTCGTCCATCCGGCGGAGCGGATGAACGACGTCGCTGCGAGCGCGTTTCTGAAGACCCTCGAGGAGCCTCCGGGCGATGCGCGCTTCCTGCTCTGCTCGGCCGCTCCCGATGCGCTGCTGCCCACGATTCGCAGCCGTTGCCAGCACGTGCCGCTGGCAGTGCCCGGCGCCAAGCAGGCCACCGCATGGCTCGAGGGGCAGGGCATCGTGGACGCCGCAGTGCTGCTCGCCGCGAGCGGCGGCCATCCGCAAGACGCTGTCGAGCTCGCCTCGCGCGGGATCGGCACAGCGCTCTGGCTCGCGCTCCCGCGCAGCGTGGCGCAAGGCGACGCGACACCGTTGCTGGGCTGGCCGCTGCCGCTCGCGGTCGATGCGCTGCAGAAGCTTTGCCACGACGCGCTCTGCGTCGCGTGCGGCGGATCGCCGCGCTACTTTCCGCGCGATCGCCTGGACCCCGGCGGGTCGTTCGCGGCGTTGCTGCGCTGGTCGCGCGAGCTCGCCCGCGTCGCCACCGAGGCCGAGCATCCGTGGTCGGTCGATCTGGCGATCGAAAGCCTGGTCGGGCAGGGCCGCGAAGCGTTGAAAACCTCGCGCTCCGGGGACCGCGAGGGCAGGGGGTTGTCGATACACTCGCGCCGATGAACCAGCCCGCCGCGCGCGCCGCCGCTCCTCCCGCGACCGTGCCGGCCCAGCCCGCGGCGCGGCCGAGCGTCATCCAGCTCGTGTTCCGCGAGCGCGGCGCGCTCTACGCAGCCTACATGCCGATGTTCGCCGAGGGCGGCATCTTCGTGCCGACGACGCGCGATTACCGTCTCGGCGAGGACATCTACCTGCTGCTGTCGCTTCCCGACGATCCGCAGCGCTATCCGGTCGCCGGCAAGGTCGGCTGGATCACGCCGGCGAACGCATCGGGCGGCCGCACGCAGGGCGTCGGCGTTCGCTTCCCCAACGACGAGAAGAGCCGCGCGCTGCGCGCCAGAATCGAGGAAGCGCTCGGGACGACGATCTCGTCGGTGAAGCCCACGCAGACGATCTGAACGCAGCGCTTCGCCCGCGGTCCGAGAGCCGCAGGCACCACCGCAAGCGCCGTTCATGTTCGTCGATTCGCATTGCCACCTGAGCTCGCCCGAGCTCATCGCCCGGCTGCCCGAGATCCGCGCGGCGATGCGTGCTGCGCACGTCGACAAGGCGCTGTGCATCTGCACGACACTCGACGAGTTCGAGCGCGTCCACGCCCTGGCGCTCGGCGACGACGATCTTTGGTGCAGCGTCGGCGTCCATCCCGACGAGGAAGACAGCCGCGAGCCGACGGTCGAGGGCCTCGTCGCGCTGGCGGCGCTGCCGAAGGTCGTCGCGATCGGCGAGACCGGGCTCGACTACTACCGGATCGGCGATCGCAGCGTCGACGACATGGCGTGGCAGCGCGATCGCTTCCGCGTCCACGTGCGGGCGGCGCGGGCGAGCGGCAAGCCCCTTGTCGTCCACACGCGAAGCGCATCGCTCGACACGCTCGGCGTGCTGCGCGAAGAACAGAGTGGGGCGGCCGGGGGCGTCTTTCACTGCTTCACCGAGACCGCAGAGGTCGCGCGCGCCGCCCTCGACCTCGGATTCCACATCTCGTTCTCGGGAATCATCACCTTCAAGAACGCCGACGAGCTGCGCGCCGTCGCCGAGTTCGTGCCGCTCGACCGCTGCCTGATCGAGACCGACAGCCCCTACTTGGCACCGATGCCGCTGCGCGGCAAGCTCAACACGCCCGCGAACGTTCCCCTCGTCGCCGCCAAGCTCGCCGAAGTGAAAGGGCTGCCGCTCGAGCGGATCGCGGAGGCGACGACGGCGAATTTCGCCCGGCTCTTTCCCGGAACTGTTCCACGAAGCTCAAGCGTTTCTTGAAGCCTGCCGGCGCGGAAGTCTTGCAAGTTCGCTTTCAGTTCGCCCGCTAAGCCATTGTCGCAGCTAGCTCTAATCATCGAGGTAGAGCTGCCCCGACATTGCTTGTCGGAGTTTGGACGACAGCGCATACCGCCATTCGCCAGCTTCTTCGCCCGGGGCCGGCTTCCTAGAGTCGCGCTTCCAAGGACAGCCGAGTTCTCCCCATGCAACCGAGCGAAGACCCCCAGGAAGCCGTCAATCCTTTCGCCCTGATGACCGCGCCAGAGGCGGTGTTCGCAGCGCTCGAGCGCTCCGATCGCCTGGCACGCCTGAAGAGCACGATCTGCCGGCCGCTCGACAAGCCGAGACCAGAAAAGCCGCTCGTCGAGCTGCGGGCCTTCGATGAGTCGGTCGAGAAGTCGCCGGAGATCGACGACACCTTCGGCGAAGAGTCGTTCGGCGCGCCAATCTAAGGCGCGGGCGATGGCTCGACGGCAGCTTCCTCCGGCGTGGTGCATCCGCTACAATGTATATTATGTCAACCAGATGAGAGACTGAGGGCGGCGATCCCGGGGCTTCCCGGCACCACTTCGGCCGCCGTTCCGCCCTCTCGGGCAGCGTTGTTTTCGCCACGCAACTCCTGCTGACAAGGGAATTCGCGCGGCCTACGATCGCTTGTTTGCCTTTGCGCCAATGCAGTGCCGCCGTGCATTCCGGCGGTGCGGGAAAGGGAGAATTGCGATCCACCGACATCGGCGATCCGGACTACTTCCATAAAGTTGTCGATTGCCAGTGGGCATGCCCCGCCCACACCCCAGTTCCCGAGTACATCCGCCTGATCGCGGCAGGCCGCTACACCGACGCCTATCTCGTCAACTGGGAATCGAACGTGTTCCCGGGAATCCTCGGCCGCACGTGCGATCGACCTTGCGAGCCGGCATGCCGGCGCGGCCGCGTCGAGGAAGCGCAGGCCGCCAAACCCGAGCCCGTCGCGATCTGCCGACTGAAGCGCGTCACCGCCGACTTCAAGGACGACGTCGTCGAGTACTTGCCACGCCCGGCGGCAAAGAACGGCAAGCGGATCGCGTGCGTCGGCGCCGGTCCGGCATCGCTCACCGTCGCGCGCGACCTCGCTCCGCTCGGCTACGAGGTCGTCGTCTTCGACGCCGACCCCAAGGCCGGCGGAATGATCCGCTCGCAGATTCCGCGCTTCCGTCTCCCCGACTCGGTCATCGACGAGGAGACCGGCTACGTGCTGCGGCTCGGCGTCGAGTTCCGCGGCGGCACGCGGATCGACTCGATGCGGGCGCTCATCGCGGAAGGCTGGGACGCGGTCTTCGTCGGCTCGGGAGCACCCCGCGGCCGCGACCTGCAGATCCCGGGGCGACGGGAAGCAGCGGCCAACATCCACATCGGCATCGACTGGCTGTCGTCGGTCTCGTTCGGCCACGTCACGTCGATCGGCAAGCGCGTGATCGTCCTCGGCGGCGGCAACACCGCGATGGACTGCTGCCGCAGCTCGAAGCGCCTCGGCGGCACCGACGTCAAGGTGATCGTCCGTTCGCCGTTCGACGAGATGAAAGCGTCGCCGTGGGAGAAGGAAGACGCGATCCACGAAGGCATCCCGATCCTCGACTGCCTCGTGCCGAAGGCGTTCCTGCACACCGACGGCAAGCTCACCGGAATGAGCTTCGAGAAGGTGCGCGCCGTGCGCGACGAGAAGGGCCGGCGCCAACTCGTCCCGACCGGCGAGCCCGAGCACGTCTTCGAATGCGACGACGTCCTCGTCGCCGTCGGCCAGGAGAACGCGTTTCCGTGGATCGAGCGCGACATCGGCATCACGTTCGACGAATGGGGAATGCCGGTCCTCGACGCGACGACGCTGCAATCGAGCGTGCCGAAGGTCTTCTTCGGCGGCGACGCCGCGCTCGGGCCGAAGAACATCATCTGGGCGGTTGCGCACGGCCATGCCGCAGCGATCTCGATCGACAAGCTCCTCCACGACGAGGACGTCCGCCAGCGCCCTGCTCCCGGCGTCACCCTCATCTCGCAGAAGATGGGGATCCACGAGTGGAGCTACGACAACGGCGTCACCTCGGAGCTCCGCCACAAGGTGCCGTGGCGCGACGTCAACCAGACGCTGAAGAACATCAAGGTCGAAGTCGAGCTCGGGTTCGATCTGAAGACGGCGTGGAAGGAAGCGCAGCGCTGTCTCAACTGCGACGTCCAGACCGTCTTCACGACGAGCCAGTGCATCGAGTGCGATGCCTGCGTCGACATCTGCCCGACCGACTGCATCACCTTCACCGCCAACGGCGAGGAAGGCGACCTGCGCCAGCGCCTGCGCGCGCCGGCGCGCCACGCCGAGCAACCGCTCTACATCGCCGAGGGGCTGAAGACCGGCCGAGTGATGGTCAAAGACGAGGACGTCTGCCTGCACTGCGGCCTGTGCGCGGAGCGCTGCCCGACCGGTGCCTGGGACATGCAGAAGTTCTCGCTCGTGCTGCCGCGCGCCGGCAAGGGCTGCCGGCCGGCCGCGCCCAAGAAGGTTCCGGCGCTGACATGACGACGAATCTCAGGGACGGCAAGGTGCCGCGCATCACCGCGGTCAACGACTTCGTCGTCAAGTTCGCCAACGTCAACGGGTCGGGATCGGCGTCAGCGAACGAGCTCTTCGCGCGCAGCCTCCTGCGCATGGGCGTTCCGGTCAGCCCGCGCAACATCTTTCCCTCCAACATCCAGGGCCTGCCGACGTGGTACGAGGTGCGCGTCAGCGAGCGCGGCTACCTCGCACGGCGCGGCGGCGTCGACCTCATGGTCGCAATGAACCCGCAGACGTGGGACAGCGACGTCGCCGAGATCGAGCCCGGCGGCTACCTGCTCTACGACAGCTCGAAGCCGCTGCCCGACTCGAAGTTCCGCACCGACATCCACGTCCTCGGCGTTCCCCTCACCGACCTCTGCGCGACGCGCTACACCGACCCGCGCGAACGCCAGCTGCTGAAGAACATCGTCTACGTCGGCGTCCTCGCCTCGCTCCTCGGCGTCGAGCCCGAGGTGATCGCGACGCTGCTCGGCGAGCAGTACCAGGGCAAGACCAAGCTGCTGCAGCCCAACCTCGACGCCTTCATGATGGGGCTGCACCACGGCCGCGAGTACTTCGACGATGCGCTGGGCATTCGCATCGAGCGGCGCGACGCCGTCGGCAAGCGCATCTTCCTGGAAGGCAACGCCGCCGCGGCGCTCGGCTGCGTCTACGGCGGCGCGACCGTCTGCGCCTGGTATCCGATCACGCCGAGCTCGTCGCTCGCCGAGGCGTTCCAGAAGTACTGCTCGAAGCTGCGCGTCGACAAGGAGACCGGCACCAACAAGTTCGCGATCGTGCAGGCCGAAGACGAGATCGCGTCGATCGGCATCGTCGTCGGTGCCGGCTGGAACGGCGCGCGCGCATTCACGGCGACGTCGGGTCCCGGCGTCTCGCTCATGACCGAGTTCATCGGCCTGGCCTACTTCGCCGAGATCCCGGTGACGATCATCGACGTCCAGCGCGGCGGCCCGTCGACGGGCATGCCGACGCGGACGCAGCAGGCCGACCTCCTCGCCTGCGCCTACGCATCGCACGGCGACACCAAGCACGTTCTGCTCTTCCCCGAAGACCCGCGCGAGTGCTTCGACTTCGGGGCGACCGCGCTCGACCTCGCCGACCGGCTGCAGACGCCGGTCTTCGTGATGACCGACCTCGACATCGGCATGAACCATCGCCTCTGCGAGCCGCTCGCGTGGGACGACGCCCGCAGCTACGACCGCGGCAAGGTGATGACCGCCGACGAGCTCGAGGCCGGCAAGGACTTCGGCCGCTACCTCGACGTCGACGGCGACGGCATCCCGTACCGCACGCTGCCGGGGACGCACCCGAGCCGCGGCGCCTACTTCACGCGCGGAACGACGCGAGATGCCTACGCGCGCTACTCCGAGGCCGGTACCGACTACGTCTACAACGTGACGCGGCTGCTGAAGAAGTTCGAGACCGCGAAGGAGCTCGTCCCGCAGCCGGTGCTGCGCAAGGCAGCGCGCGAGACGCGCTTCGGCGTCATCCACTTCGGCTCGACGAGCCCGGCGATGAACGAAGCGTTCGACGCTCTGCAGGCGAGCGGCGTCCACGTCGACCTGCTGCGCGTGCGCGCGTTCCCGTTCAGCGCCGCGGTCGACCGCTTCGTCGCCGAGCACGAGACGGTCTTCGTCGTCGAGCAGAACCGCGACGCCCAGCTGCGCACGATGCTCGTCACCGAGCAGGAGATCGATCCCGCGAAGCTCGAGCCGATCCTGCACTACGACGGCACCCCGATCACCGCGCGCTTCATCATCGAGGCGATCGCCGAGCGCGTCCGCGCCGACAACGTCGAGCCGCTCGCCAAGAAAGGACTGGCCGCATGACCTACCTGGCCAAGCCGAAGCTGCACCATCCGACGCTGAAGGCCAACAAGCTCGGCTTCACCCGGCGCGACTACGAAGGCAAGATCTCGACGCTGTGCGCCGGCTGCGGCCACGACTCGATCTCGGCGGCGCTCGTCCAGGCGTGCTGGGAACTCGACATCGAGCCGCACCGCGTCGCCAAGCTTTCGGGCATCGGCTGCTCGTCGAAGACTCCCGACTACTTCCTCGGCGCGTCGCACGGCTTCAACACCGTCCACGGCCGGATGCCGTCGGTGCTGACCGGCGCCAACCTCGCCAACCGCGAGCTGCTCTACCTCGGCGTCAGCGGCGACGGCGACTCGGCGTCGATCGGCTTCGGCCAGTTCGCGCACGCGATGCGGCGCGGCGTCAACATGACCTACATCGTCGAGAACAACGGCGTCTACGGGCTCACCAAGGGCCAGTTCTCGGCGACCGCCGACCCCGGCAGCAAGAGCAAGAAGGGCGCGATCAACCGCGACACCGCGATCGACCTCGTCCAGGTTGCACTCCAGCTCGGCGCGAGCTACGTCGCGCGCAGCTTTTCCGGCGACAAGGACCAGCTCGTCCCGCTCATCAAGGGCGCGATCAGCCACCGCGGGGCGGCGCTGATCGACGTCATCAGCCCGTGCGTCGCGTTCAACAATCACGCCGGCAGCACCAAGAGCTACGACTACGTCCGCGCCCACAACGAGGCGGTCAACCGGCTCGACTTCATGCCGCGGCGCGACGCGATCACCGCGACCTACGCTCCCGGCGAGGTGATCGAGGTGACACAGCACGACGGCAGCATGCTGCGCCTGAGGAAGCTCGCCGAGGGCTACGACCCCGGCGACCGCCTCGCCGCGATGAGCCACATCGCGACCTACGAAGCGCGAGGCGAGATCCTGACCGGACTGCTCTACGTCGACGCCGCCGCCGAGGACCTGCACGGCCACCTGAAGACCGTGGCGGCGCCGCTCAACCGGCTCGGCGAGCGCGAGCTCTGTCCGGGCTCCGCAGCCCTCGCCGCCATCAACGCCGAGTTGGTCTGACCGAAGCGCGGCCGCCCTCGGCGGCCCTCCGGGCGACCCGCCGTCCGCTTCGCGAAGACGCCTAAAGTCGGGCCATGGCACACGCGCTCGAAAACGTCACCTGGGAAGAGTGCCTGCTCGAGCCGCGCCGCGACCGCGCGCTCGAGGCGTTCACGCGCGAGACGCAGGGCGTGCCGAACCCGAACGTCGCCTACTTCGCGTCGGTGCCGTGGGTCGCGCGCGCGTTCGTCGAGCTGCATCCCGAATACGGACTGCTGCAGCGTCTCGATCCCGAGGTCGCCGACCTCGTCTCGCTGATCGTGAGCCAGGAAAACTCGTGCCGCTTCTGCTACTCGGCTTTTCGCTCGCTGCTCTGGGCCAAGGGGATGAGCCGCGACCGGATCGACCGCATCGAGCAGGATCTCGCGCGCGGCGACCTGCCGGCGCGCACGCGCGCCGCGATCTCGTTCGGACGGATGCAGTCACGCTCGGGGCCGCCGGCGGCGGCGAGCGCGTGCGAGGCGCTGCGCGCCGCCGGCGTCGACCACGACGAGCTGAAGGAGATCGCGTATGCGGTCGCCGTCACCGACTTCAGCAACCGCGCCAGCACGATCGCAGCGCTGCCGACCCGGCCGATGGAGCGGATGCCGGAGCAGTGGCACATGCGGCTGATGCGTCCCCTCATCGGCCGGATCCTGCGCAGCCACCGCAAGCGCGGGGCGCCGACGCCGCTCGAGCGCGAGCTCGACTTTCCGTACGCCCACGTCGTCCGCGCCTACGACGGCTCGCCGATCGCGCCGGCGCTTGCGCGCACGCTCGAGGGCCTGTGGACCTCCGGCGTGCTGACGCGGCGCTGCAAGCTGCTGATGCTCGCCGTCATCGCACGCGGGCTCTCTTGCGCCGAGTGCGCCGCCGAGGTCGCGCCGGCGCTCGCCGCCGAAGGGCTCGAAGGCGCGGCGCTCGACGCGATCCTCAACCACCTCGACGGCCCCGAGCTCGACGAGACCGAGCGCCTCCTCGTTCCGTTCGCGCGCGAGACGATCTGGTACGAGCCGGCGCGCATCCAGCGACGCGCTCGCGCCCTGAAAGAGCGGTTGGCGGAGCCACAGCTCGTCGAGGCGATCGGCGTCGCCGCGCTCGGCAACGGCCTGTGCCGGATGGGCGCGATCCTCGGGTGCGCGGCGTGACGGCGGCCTGGCTCGCCGCGGTTGCGCTCTTCGTCGCGCTCGCGCTCGCCTTCGTGGTCGTCGTCGAGCGCGGCCGCTCGGCGCGGCTGCGCGCCCAGCTCGAGGCGAGCAACGGCGAGCTCGAGCACTTGCAGCGCGCGTGCTCGCGGCTCGCTCCCGACGGCGTCGTCCAGCGACTGATCGACGCCGGCTCGGCCGACGGCAGCGACCCGATGGTGCCCGAGCGCAAAGTCGCGACCGCGCTCTTCGCCGATCTCGTCGGCTACACCGCGCTCAGCGAGCGGCTCGATCCGGCCGCGCTCGCGCGCGTCCTCAACGGCTACCTGCAGCGGATGAGCGATGCGATCCACGAGCACCGCGGCCACGTCTCGACGTTTCTCGGCGACGGCATCCTCGCGTACTTCGGCGCCCTGCGGCCCGATCCGTGGCAGTGCACCGACGCGGTGACGGCGGCGCTCGCGATGCGCGCCGCGGTCGCCGACTACAACCGCGAGCTCGCCGCCGAAGGCCTGCCGCCGATCGGCGTCGGCATCGGCATCCACCGCGGCCCCGGCCTCGCCGGGCTGATCGGCTCGCGCGAGCGGATGGAGTTCGCGTTCGTCGGCAGCACCGTCAACATCGCCGCGCGCGTGCAGGGGCTGACGCGCGTTCACGGTGTCGACATCCTGGTCACCGAAGACGTCCGCACCGAGCTCGAGGGCGCGTTCGACGTCGACCCGATGCCGGCGGAACACGTCAAGGGCATCGCCGACGCCGTCGTCACGTACGCGGTGCGCGGGCGCAGCGATGTCGCTCAGCCGTCGTCGCCGCAGCGCGTCGGCGTCAAGGATGCGCTGCCAGGAACGACTTGATGCGCTGCTGCGACGCCGTCGAGAGGCCCGGGTCGGGCTTGGCTGCCGCGATGCGGTACCAGTAGGCCGCCTGCGCGTTGCTTTGCGGCACGCCGGTGCCGTTCTCGTGCATCACGCCCAGCGCGTACGCAGCCGACGCATTGCCGTGCCCGGCGGCGCTCTGGAACAGCGCGCGCGCCTTGTCGATGTCCTTGAACACGCCGCTGCCGGTCTGGTACAGCCGGCCGAGGTTGTACTCGGCGGCAGCGTGGCCCTGGTCGGCGGACTTGCGGTACCACTGCGATGCGAGCACCGGGCTGCCGGTCACGCCCTCGCCGCGTTCGTAGCAGCGACCGAGATTGTTCTGCGCCGCGGCGTGGCCCTGGTCGGCCGCCTTGCGGTACCAGCGCGCCGCCTCGTTGTGATCGGGCGCGGTGCCCTGCCCCGCCGCGAGCATGGCGCCGAGCCGGTTCTGCGCGTCGGCGAGGCCCTGGTCGGCAGCGAGCCGATACCAGCGCAGCGCCTCGGCGAAGTTGCGCGCGACGCCGTCGCCGTTGCGATACATCGTGGCGAGCTGCGTCTGGCAGACCGCGTCGCCCGCGCGCGCCTTCGCTTCGCAGCTCGCGAGCACCGGGTTCGTCGTCGCGGTCGCCGATGCGGGCGTGGCAATCTTCGCGGCGGACGCCGTCGCAGTCGCCGACGACGCCGGCCGCGAAGGTGCCGACGCGGTGACCGCGGCGACACGAGTCGCCGGCGGCGGCGTCGCGGCTGCGGGCAGAGGCTTCACCTCGACGGGCATCGGCGGCGGCGCATACGTCGGCGCGGCAGCGGCGTTCGCAGTCGCTCTTGGGAGGTTCGCAGAGCCGGCCGATGCGGCTGTCGCCGGCCGCACGGTCGCTGGCGGTGCGGCCTTCGGTCGCGCCGCGGACGCGACTGCGCGAGGCGCAGCGACCGCAACAGGTGTGGCCGACGCGGCCATCGCAGGACCGGCGGACGCGACGGCGGGCGGAGCAGGAGCAGCTGCGACCGAGGCAGCCGGCGTCGCGAGGGCGACCGCGCGGTCGGAGCCGGCAGACGCTGCGTGTGTCGCCGGCATCGACGCCGCCGGCACCTCACGCGACGCGACGTCCGCGTCACCGCGGCCGGTGCCGCCGTGCGGACCGAGCCATGCAAACGCGGCGTAGCCGAGCAGTACGACGACCGCGGCTCCCGCGGCAATCATCGCCGCCGTCCGCGCGCGCCGCGGCTTCGCAGCGGCGACCGGCGGCGGCGAGACGATCGTCGTCCTGTCGTTGCCGCTCGCGTCGATGGCAGCGGTGATCGCGCGGGCGAACGCGGCGGCGCTCGCGAAGCGCGCCGCGGGCTTCTTGGCCATCGCCTGCTGGACGACGGCATCGAGTGCGCGCGGGATCGTGACGTTGAGCACCGAAGGCGCAACGGGCTCCTGGTTGAGGATCTTCTGGATCACCGACGTCGTCGAGCCGCCGCTGAACGGCGGCTCTCCCGTCAGCAGCTGATAGAGGATCACGCCTGCCGCATAGATGTCGGTGCGCAGGTCGACCGGAGCGCCGGTCACCTGCTCGGGCGACATGTAGGCGGCAGTGCCGAGCAGCTCGCCGGTCCGCGTCAGCTCGGAGTCCGCGGTCTTCGCGATGCCGAAGTCGGCGACCTTCAGCCGGCCGTCGTCATCGCACAGCATCAGGTTGCCGGGCTTGATGTCGCGATGGACGACGCCGCGCTCGTGCGCGTGCTGCAGCGCGGCCAGCAGATCGTTCATGACCCGCGCGATCTCGGCGAGCGTGAGGCGGCCGCGCGACGCGAGCAGCGCCTTCAGGTCGGTGCCGCGGACGAGCTCCATGACGATGTACGGGACGACCGTGCCTTCGACGGTCGCTTCGCCGAACTCGTGGACGACGACCAGGTTCGGATGGCTCAGCCTGCCGGCGACCTGCGCCTCGCGGCGGAAGCGCGCGTCCATCTCGTCGGCGGAGGCGGCGACCGACGTGCCGGGGCGGAACACCTTGATCGCGACCGCGCGACCGATCGACGGATCGAACGCCTCGTAGACGACGCCCATCGCGCCGCGACCGATTTCGCGACGGATCTCGTACTTGCCCAGCTGCGCCGGTGCCTGCATCGGGCGCGATTGTCGCGGCCGATCGCCGCGGCGACAACGGCAAGGCGGTGGATCGCGACGAACGCGCGTTCGCTAGGCGTCGCGTGCCGCTCTCTTCCGCTCGTGCTCCTTCAGGTAGCGCTTGCGGACCCGGATCGACTTCGGCGTGATCTCGACCAGCTCGTCGTCGGCGATGAACTCGACCGCGTACTCGAGCGTGAGCTGGATCGGCGGCGTGATCTTGATCGCGTC
>Ga0207675_100000816_pt1 | contig 30994 bp, 28 predicted proteins | sample KBSSwiS42_FD_184305 | JGI IMG/M metagenome (GOLD analysis project Ga0207675, IMG submission 184305) | Switchgrass rhizosphere microbial communities from Kellogg Biological Station, Michigan, USA - KBS Switchgrass S4-2 (SPAdes) (version 2) | ecosystem: Host-associated > Plants > Roots >...
GACCTCGAAGTCGTAGGCGAGCGGAAGGTCGCCCGGCCAGCGCCAACCGCCCGCGTGCGCCTGGTCGATGGCCAGCACGGCCTCCGCCGCGCCGCGCCGCTCCCGGTTCTGCGGGGAGGCCACTCTGCCGAAGTGATAGGGAGCGAACAGCAGCCGGGCGCCGTGCAGCGCATCGACGCGCGCCCGGTTGTAGAAGCGGTCGAGGCGATCGCCGTCGGCCACCCTGACGATCGCGAAATCGTGTTCGCCGGCGACAAGCGCCCAACTCACGTCCCCCTGATGCTCGGAGACATCCGGGCCGATAAGCATCGCGATCTCGCTCTCGACGGGGCCTGTGCGCGAGCCTAATTTGGGCCCGGCAGCAAGTCCAACGCGACCGGTTGCGACCGCCTGAGCGGGTCAGTTATAAGAAACGCGGAACGCCAATCGACGCAGCGGCCTAGCCGGGAAGGGGAATGACCAGTGGACACGCCCGAGCAGCCGGCATGGGACGAGTTCGAACCACCTCCTGAGGAGATCGACGACGCTGAGGCGCTGTTCCCCGAGGCGCCCGACGCTGCTGAGGCGCAGGCGGCCGCCGCTGAGGGGGCCTCCGAGGTCGCCGCTCTGGCGGCGGCGCCGAGTCCCGTGCGCGAGGCGATGGAGGCGGTCGAGGAGCAGCTCGGGAAGCAGGTGACCGCTGAGGCGGCGGCGCTGGCCGTCGACTCCCACGTTGGCGCCGGCAACATCAAGGGCGTCGCAATAGGGGTCGGCGACGAGATCAGCAGCCTCGTTGCGGGCGGCGTCCCCGGAGAGAGCACGCTCACGCTCTATGTGGCCGAGGCCGTCTCGACCCAGGAGGCCCGTGCGCTCCTGGTGGACGAGCTCGGCATCAAGGCGGCGGGGGACAAGGTTCCCATTCAGGTGGTGGTCACCGGGATCATCCGCGCACAGCCGCACCAGTTCCGGCTGCGCCCATCTCCCTGCGGCGTATCGATCGCGCACAAGGACGTGACCGCCGGGACGCAGGGGGCTCTCTGCTTTGGTCGCCAGGAGCCGCGCAACAGCCGGGTCATGGTCCTCAGCAACAACCACGTGCTGGCGAACGTCAACGCCGGCACCGCCGGGGACTGCATCTGCCAACCCGGGCCGGTGGACGGCGGCAGCTGCCCGAACGACCAGGTGGCCGTGCTCGAGCGCTTCGTGCCGATCGACTTCACGGCCCAGAACTTCGTCGACTGCGCGACCGGCTGGGCGTGGCCGGACCGGGTCCGCATCGAGCAGGTCTACCTGAGCAGCGGCAACCCCACCTTCTTCCGGACGGGCAACACTCCGGTAGAGCCCGCGGTCGGGATGGAGGTGGGCAAGTCGGGACGGACGACTCAGCTGACGAAGGGCAAGATCGCCGCTGTCGGCGGAACGGTGAACGTCGACATGGGCGAAGGCCGAACCGCCCAATTCCGCGATCAGATGTCGATTCAAGGTGACAGCGGCGACTTCAGCCAGGGCGGCGACTCAGGGTCGCTGATCTGGAACTGGGCGTCGGGGGTCGCCCCCGTCGGCCTCCTGTTCGCGGGCGGCGGAGGGACGACCTTCGCCAACCGGATCGATCGGGTGATGGCGGCGCTCGACATCTGGCTCTACACCTGATCGGGCCGCGGGCCGGCGGCGCTAACATCGTTGTGAATGGAGCGTCGATTTGACGACCCGCACGCGCTCGAGGGTGAGGAGGCGGCGGTCCCCTACAACCCCGAGGAGCCTGAGCGGCCCGTGACCGGGGTACACGCCGTCGTCCGCCGGCACGAGCAGGAGATGATGGGGATCGACGGCGTCGAGGCAATCGGCGCCGGAGCGGACGAAGTGCTCCTTTCGATCCGCGAGGAGTCGGTCGCCGAGCGGGTGCCGAAGACGCTCGACGGCTACCCGGTACAGACCAAGGTCACCGGGAAGATCAAGGCCCAGTAGGGGCGCCGCACTCCTATCCGCGCCGGCGGCGGATGATCTCGTTCACCAGCTCGTCGAGCACCGCGGGCACGTCGCTCTGCCCGCCACCGCCGACGCTGTAGGTCGCGCCCGATTCGGGCGTCACGTCGTAGACGTGCTGATCCGCTGCGCCGGGCTCTTCCGGCTCGGCAGCGGCAGCCTCGAGCCGCTGCGGCTCGAGCGCGGCCTCGGCACGGGCCGCGAGCTCGTCGTCCAGGTCGGCGGTCTCGATGGTGCCCCCGACCCGGAGCCCCGCTAGGCCGCCACTGCGGTGAACCGTCACGCGCATGGCCGCTCAGGCCGCGAACTCAACCCCGACGAGACGCCACACGCGGCGCGTGTAGATCTCCTCGCGCGAGCCGGCCGAGTAGCGCTCCCTGGCGCAGGCCACCGTCTGCGCCGCCCAATCGGAGAAGGTCGCGTGAGGCCTTCTGATCGCCTGGAGGCTGTCGTACCAGATCTGGCCCGCCTTCTCCCAGGCGTTGCCACCCAGGTACTGCGCGAGGAGATAGAAGGCGTGGTTGGGGATGCCGGAGTTGATGTGGACACCGCCCTTGTCGGAGGAGGTGTTCACGTAGTCGGACATGTGAAACGGCTGCGGGTCGGTCCCGAGGACGTCGTCATCGTAGGCGGTCCCCGGCGCCTTCAGGCTGCGAAGCGCGTCGCCCGAGACGTCGTCGCGCAGAACCTCCTCGCCGATCAGCCAGCTTGCCTCGGCGGCGCTCTGCCCGCGCTTGCGCTGGGCCACCAGACTTCCGAAGACGTCGGCGAGGCTCTCGTTCAGCGCGCCTGCCTGGTCTCGGTAGACCAGCCCCCCCGAGAACTGGACGACCCCGTGCGTGAGCTCATGCCCGATCACCGTCAGCGAGTGGGTCAGCCCGTTGAAGATCATCTTCCCGTCGCCGTAGGCCATCTGCTGGCCGTTCCAAAAGGCGTTGTCCAGGCCCTTCCCGACATGAACGGACGACCTGAGCGTCAGACCAGCCCCATCGAGTGAATCGCGCCCGTATTCCTCGGAGAAGAAGGAGTAGGTGTCGCCGGCACCGTCGTACGCCTCGTCGACCGCGCCCTCGCCGGTGGGGTCGTCACCCTCGGAGCGCATGAGCCGGCCGGGAAGGTCGGTGCCGCCGGCGGCATCGTAGACCTCTCGCTTCGGCCCCGGGACCTTCTTCAGGACGGCGGCGACCACGAATCCCGTCTCGGGCGTATCGGCGACCCGCTCAGCCCGGTAGGCGGCGGCCTGCTCGGCGATCTGGGCCGCCGCCTCGCGCTGCTCCGCGGTCCCGCGCACCTCGATCGCCTCGAGCATGTAGGGCGGAACGATGCAGTGGAGAGGGAAGCAGCCATCCATGAGCCGAACCTATCCGAGCGCGTCGGCTGTGGCGACTCTCCGCGCGATCGCGACGGCGTCGGAGGTCCAGCTGCAGGCTCTCCCGTACATGCTGGAGCACAGCGGCGCGTCCGGTACGGCAGCGGCCCAGCGAGCGCGCCGCGCCTGCTCGAGCGCTATGCCAAGGTCGTCTGCGCCCTGGGCCACGGCGTGTTCGATCGCGCCCACGAGCTCGCACGGCGCCGCGTAGAACGGCGCCAGCGTTCGCGCGCGAACAGCCGACTCGCCCGCCCAGGCAATCGCACGCTCGATCATCCCGCATGCCTCCGCGTAGCCGGGCAGGCGCTGGAGGCCGATGCGGGCGAACAGCGCCGCGACGTTCGCGTTCACGGCGCAGTCGATCACCTGTGGGCTGCCGTCGTCCTCCATCCAAGTGACGAAGACTCCCTCGCCGAGCCACGGCGGAGCCGGCCAGTCGACCGCGTCGAGCCTCTGCGGCAAGAGCACCCGGATTGCGAGCTCGATCGCGTCGGCCGGCTCCATGTGGCCCCAGCGCAACAGCTCGAGGGCGATGATCGCCGTATCGTCGCAATCGAGCGGCGGTTCGGGGATCCAGTCCGGCCGAAGCCCGTCGCCGCGGGGCCAGAAGCCCCACGCGCCCGGGCGCTCGCTCGAGCCCGACCGGACGAGGAAGGCGAGCGCCCGCTCGACGGCGGGGCGGCGCTCGGGAGGCAGCGTGGCGGGCGAGAGCGCGCGAAGGACGAGCGCCGTGACGAAGCAGTTCCGGTCCGGGACGCACTGTCCCGCCCGCAAGTGCATGGTGGCGGGAAAGCTCCCGTCGTCCGCCTGGAGGGCGAAGAGGCGATCCATGAGCGAGGTTGCTTCCGAGCGAGTCGCGACGGCGCTCACGTGGCCGCCTCGCGCGGACACACGGTCACCTGGAGCGCCGCGCGTCCGGTCGCGTCGACGACGAACGCAACCGCACCGTGGCCGCTCGGCCCCTGGTTTCGTTGCTCGAGTGCGGCGCTCACTCGCTCGTAGCGGGAGAAGTCCCATCCGCGCGCGGCGGCCAGCGACAGCACGCGGCGCCGGGCGGCGGAATCGATGCCGAGCAGCCGGCGCGCGTACCCGAACACGGAGAACGCGGTCGGCGCGCCGTCCCTGCTCATCGCCAAGCTGAACCCGAGATTCGAGCCTCCCGCCGCGCGCTCGAAAGCGCGTCCCGTGGCCTCCTCGATGAGATCGCGCAGGCTCGGCAGCGCCGCATCGACGCCGAGCCGCCACATGAGCCGCTCCACCTGCCAGCTCTCGGTCCCCCTGGCCCCGCGGAAGTAGACCTCGTAGGCGGACGAGTCCAGCTCGACTGCTGCGCCACGCGGCTGAAGCACCCCTTCCAGGCCCCAGGGAAAGAGGCGCTCCACCGCCACCCTGCCCGAGTCCGGGAGGTCTCGCGGGATCTCCGCGTAGACCTTGTAGCGGTCGCGACCCGGCAGGTGGCGGGCGCCGAGCCAGCTCCCGAACAGCAGCGTCCCGCCTCGCTGCAGGGCGGCGAGCGTCTCGAGCAATGCAGGCTCGGGCTCGCGCCCCCCGAGGGCGCGGCCGAGCTCGACCGCCCGCGGCAGCCGCTCGTCGTTCGCGACCTCCGCCCCGGCGATCTCGGCCGTGTAGCGCAGCGCCTGGTCGGGCGCGAACGAGAGCTCCAGTGGAAAGCCGCACGAGGTGAGGCGGCTGAACGACCAGGCGACCTCGGGCCACTTCGAGCTCTCGGCCCACGAGAGGATGCGAGCGAGGGAACGGCGCGCGCTCACCGCCACATCGTCGTCGCCCTCGGCGGGGAAGAGTCGGTCGAGGGCGACGTCGACCGGAGCGACCATCGGCGGCGAGCTCATCGGGGAGGCGGATCGGGCCTGGACTCCCCTTCCCCGAACGGGGTCGCCCCCGGCAGCCCCGGCGTGCCACCTGGCGTTCCCGGAGTGGGGGTGGGCCTCGGTGTGGGGGTGGGCGTCGGTCCGGGTTGGTTGCCCGGCGCAGGCTCGAAGTCCGGCTTGAGCCCGAGCAGCGTCTCCTCGGTGTCGACGAAGGAGCCGCGCTGCAGGGAGTTGTCGCTTCCCACGTACGTCACCCGGTACCGGAAGCCCCGCTTCTTCGGATCCATCAGCGAGAGGTGTTCGCTCACGGGATCGACCAAGTCCCCGTCGAGCTCGAGCCGCTCCCGCCGCTTGTATTCGTTCTCCGGGTCGTCGTACTCCAGGTCCACGTAGACGGTCCGGAAGGCTCCTGCCCTGTAGAGCGGGATCAGCTCGAGGTCGAGTGCGCCCTCGAATGGATCGTCGACCGGGATCGACGTGGCCTCCTGCGTGCGTGGCCCCAGCTCCTTGGTCGTGCCGTCCCTGAGGTGGTGGACGAGCCGGTACGAGTACGTCCGCGCGCCCCGTTCGTCGGGTTTGCTCACGCGCAGCCTGACGTGCTGAGGCGCCGAGCCGGGCTCCACGTTGAGGACCTGCTCGTGGCTCCAACCGGTCGGGCTCTCGTAGCTGAGGTGGACGTCGGTCGAGTCGATCACACCCGCGTCCATCCGGTTCGGCCGGACGGTTATGTCCAGAAACCCCAGGTGCTTGTACGGGTTCAAGACCAGGCGCCGCTCCTCTGTCTCCTCCGGCGGCAGCTCGTATTCGAAGCTCTCACCCTGCCAGTCGGAGTCGGGGTCGAATTGGTAGGTGACCGCGTTCCGGTAGGAGGTTTCGAGGTTCGTCATGAACACCTGCCACGTCTTGCCCGTCGCGTCCTCGTGCTCGAACGAGATGTCCGTGTGCTTGCTGGTCTCGGGCTTCCTGGTGTCGCCGTAGTCCATGGCGACGCTCGCCGACGCGAGGCCGATGCGCGCGAAGTCGAACGGCGCGGTGGTGACCACGCTGAAGTCGCGGAAGAACGGGTCGTCGAGGTCGACCTCGAGGAAGTGGTCCTTGCGGTCCAGGTCTTCGACGAGCAACCCGATGAAGCCCTGCGGCGCGTAGCTTCGCTGCTCGGCCTCCGATGAGTGGTACTCGAAGGTGAGGGTCTTGAGCTCCTCCTGGCGGATGTACTTGACGTTCAGCTGAACCGCGAAGTTCCCCGTGCCTCCGGCTGCTCCGGGCGCGGGGGTGCCGGGCTGACCCGCCCCTGGCCCGCTGCCCGGCGCGGGGCCGGGACCCGGGGCGGGCCCGGGACTGGGAGTCGGCCCGGGAACCGGTGCGGGCCCGGGCGCCGGCGTGGTGCCGCCCGGCGATGGAGCAGGTCCGGGGGGCGGCACCGGGCCCGTCTGCGCGGAAGGCGCCGAGGCGGGCGTCGCTCCTCCGGCGACCACCGGGCCAGTCGTCCCGCCACCGGGTGCGCCAGGACCCGCGGGCTGTCCCGGGCCAGCCCCCGGCGCGCCAGGCCCCGCAGGCTGCCCCGGCCCCGCCCCCGGCGCGCCAGGGCCCGGGCCCGGTCCGGGTGTCCCCGCCCCCGGCCCCGCTCCAGGTGTCCCCGCGCCCGGCCCCGCACCCGGCGCGCCGGGGCCCGCAGGCTGTCCCGGCCCCGGTCCGGGGGTGCCGGGCGACGCTCCCGGTCCGGATCCCGGTGTCCCCGGTGTCGTCGGCGTCGTCGGCGTCGGTGTTGGTGTCGGGGTGGGCGTGGGCGTGGGAGTCGGCGAGGGCCCGACTCCGCCGCCCTGAAGCTGGCCCGGGTTCAGCGTCGGCGTGAACCACTGCGCCAGCAGGCGGTCCTGGAAGAAGTCGAGCGCCCAGCGTTCCTTCTGGGCGCGGTCCGCGGCAGTCGAGAAGTTCGTGACCTCGATCTTGATGGCGCCCTCCTGGACGAGCTTCTCGAACCCGGCCTCGATCGCCGCCTTGACGAAATACACCTGCGCGCTGAGCCCGGCGCTGAACTGGTCGAACACGCGCTTCAGGTCGGCCGTGATCTTCACGTCGAGCGCCGGTCGAATGCCGGTGAACTTGAGGTTGTAGATCACGCCTACGGGAGTCGTGCCCTTCTCGAAGGCCTGCTCCATGATCGTCGCGCCTTCCTGACTGAGCGTCAGGCTGAAGATGGCGTTGTTGTCGCCATAGAGGGAGGGCACGCTCGCCCCGAGGATCTGCTCGACTGCGTTGAACGTGCCCGGGCCGGCGGGCCCGGCCTCTGTTCCGCCGGAGCCCTGCAGGTTCAGAGCCACGCACTGCACCGTGCCCTCGTCGAACGGCACCGGATTGAGCCGCTTCTGGCCCGTCCCCGTGCCGACCTTCGACAGGATGCGTCGCTCGATCTCGGGGTCGAGCTTGAGATTCACCTCGCACATCAGGAAGCCGCCGCCCTTGGCGCCGCCCGCGACCGCCGCCGGCCGGTACTTGATGAACGTGAACTGAGCGCGCTGGTCCTGGCCGCGTCGCGCCAGGGCGACGGGAGCCGGCAGGTACCAGAACTGGTTTGGGTCGGCGTGGTCGGCGAAGACGGTTACGCCTTCAATGGTCTGGGTCTTGCTTCCAAGTTGGAGCACGTCGCCTCCAATCCGACTCAGTCGACGGGGATCTCAAGGTCGGCCACGCTCGATTTCAAGGCGTCGGGTGTCCCGAGATCGGGAGTCCCGCGTGAGAGGCCGTTCGCGTACTGCCAGGTGGCCTTGTACTCGTACTCGCGCCGCGCTGGATCGACATAGTCGAACTCGAATGCCGCGCGCGCCTGCGCCGAACGGAAGTTGAAGGTGTCCGCGAAGCTCAGGCCGTCGTCGACGAATCGCAGCTCGACCTTGATTTCGGTCAGGTTCTTCTGATCAAAATCGAGCGCCTCTGGGTAGACGGTCACGACCTGGTGACCGCGCATGTCGGCGCGGATCATGATCCGCTGGTCCACCGTGTAGGACTGCGGCACCTCGAACACCCGCCCGTCCCTGTAGATCAGCGTGACCTTGTAGGTGATCCGCGGCTGCGCCGGATCGACCTTCTCGATCACGAACTGCTTCACCGGGGCTGCGTCGGTCTGCGAGAACTGAAGCGAGCCCTCCGCGCCGATGGTGCCGTCGGGCAGGACGTAGCGGAGGTCGACGAACACGCGGTCCAGCTCCAGCCAGAGACCGGAGCTGGTGACCACGTCGAGCTTGCGGCGGCCCGGAGAGGGGTCCGGAATCCGGATCCGATCCTCCTCGGACTCGGTCCAGGGGCCTTCGATGTCGCGGTTGTCCGCGGCCCGGTAGTTGAGCTTGTACTCGAATCGCTTCCTGGCCGGGTCCGCCACGAACAGCTTCCAGACGGGCGTCTGCCCGGTTTGGTCGAGCGCCTGGTTGAGCGTGAAGTAGTCCTGGACGTCGATCCGGTTCTCGCTGTCCGCGTAGCGAACCTGCACCTCGACCTCGGGGTAGCGCTCCCAGGGGATCCGGTCGGCGTCGAGGGTGACGGGAACGATCGAATACAGGTTCTCGCGGGGGATCAGAACGAGCTCGTCGCCCGTCACCGGCTCGAGCTCTGCGCGCATCGACAGCGGTCGCTCCGTGCCGTCCACGTCGCGGAAGTCCACCTCGAGGCTCGCCTCCACCTCGCGCTTCATCGCGCCGCCTTCGAGGAGGCTCGACCACTCCAGGTCCGCCTTCGAGTCCTGGTTCTCCAGGATGACGTTGCGCCGGTCGCCTCCGTAGGTGAGCGAGGCGTTCAGCAGCGCGATCGAGTCGCCCTGGAAGTTGGCGATGCTCCGGACGTGAACCTTGCGCTTCTGGAAATAGGGGTCGTCCAGGTCGACGGGGATGATGAAGCGCTCGAGGTCCAGGCCCGCTTCGATCACCGAGCGGAAGATCCCGCTGAGATGGCCCTGCGGGTGGATTCCCCGCCTGACCGACGTCCGCTCGCTCATGTGCACGTTCAGGTGCTTCTGATCGATGCGCTTGATGTCCACGTTCTTCCAGGTGAAGAGCGGCTGGAGCCCGCCGCGCGAGCCGATCTGGCTGAGGCGCTCGACGGTGTCGGCGAAGTCCCCGTCGCCGGTGTCGATCGGATCCACGCTGGGCTGGAAGAAGGTGTCGGTCACCATCTCGCGGACCTCGTTCAGGGCCTGGTCGCGCCGACTGATCACCCCCGAATCGTCGGACTCGTCAACGAATGTGTCCGCGGTGATCTGGATCGTCCGGTCCTCGATCAGCTTGTCCACGACGTCGTCGATCTGCGCGCTGAAGATGAGCGTGTTGAACCCGAACGACTTCTCGAGGTGCTCCTGGACGCGGTTCCAGTCGGCGGTCAGCTGGACCGTGTAGGCGGGGCGAAGCGCGAGGTACTCGAGCGAGTAGACGACCGCGATCGGAGCGATCTCCCCCTTCAACCCCTTCTCCATGACGACGACGCCGGCCTCGTCGAGCATCACGGAGAACGCGGCCTGGTTGTCTCCGAAGAGCGAGGGCTTGGCGTGGTGGGCGATCTTCAGGACGAAGCGCGGGCCGGTGGGCTCCTCCTCATCCTCGTCCCCATCCTCCTCCGCGCCGGAGTCCTCGCCGAAAATCAGCAGCCGCACCGTGCCATCCACGAGCGGAACCGGGGCGAGGCGCGGCTCCCCGTCGACGTCCATGCGTGAGCGCAGCTCGGTGGCGACGTCGGCCAGCTCGTCGTCCGAGATGCCCACGTTGACGTCGAAGTTGAGGATCCCGCCGTTTCCGGCCGACCCGCGGTAGCGGATCAGCTGGATCTGGGGTATCCGCTCACCGCTCCCCGGGTCCGTCAGCACGGTCAGCTTCGGCGCAAGCGGCAGGAAGTAGAACTGAAGCGGATCGGCGTGGTCGGCGAAGACCGAGACGCCGTTGATGATGTGGAACGGCGGGTGCAGGTAGAGCATTCAGCCTCCCGGAGCGGGGGTCGGGATCGGCTCGGGCTGGGGGGCCGGCGCCGGCGCGACCGCGCCGGGCGGCTGCAGCACGATCGTGCGCACGCTGGTGGGCGGCGACCAGCCGGTGTCGTGCTGCGTCCCGTCCGCGAAGAAGAAGACGGCCTTCCAGCGATACTCGACCAGGTCCTTGTCCTCGAGCCCGACCTCCCAGTTGAAGGGGGCCGTCTGTCCTTGGCGGAAGGCGAAGTCCTTCACCTCGTGGATCTTGTTCGGCTCGTCCCTGTACTCCAGGCTCACCGTCACGAGCTTCACCAACGTCCAATCGATCAAGTCGGCGAGCACCTGAACCTGGAGCTTGCCCTCCATCAGCTGGCCCACGAGGATCGTCGAGTCGGTCGTCTCGGTACGGGGAATCTCGTCGACAGTGCCGTCACGCATCCGAATCTGTCCCGTGTAGATGACCTTGCCGGCGTCGGATATCACGGGAAAGACCCAGTCCTCGAACGGCCGCTGGGCGCTCAGGGCCACCGACTTCGGCAGCTCGTACTTGTTCAGCTCGTCCACGTACTTCAGGTCCACGAAGATCGTCTCGATCTTCGTCTGCAGGTCCCCGGCAGCCCGCAGGCCGATGGTCTTCATCGAGCTGAAGGGGTCGTTCACGTTGAGCGGCCGGCTTGCCTCGCGCGTCCAGTTGGTCCGGAACTCGCGCCCGTCGCTCATGAAGTAGGTCACCTTGTACTCATACGCTTGGCGGCGGCGCTCGAAGGTCACCTTCTGCAACGTGTGCTGTGTGTGGTCCTTGGTGAGCGTGAACTGCGTCTCGATCGGCTCACGGCCGCCCTCGTACTTGACGGCGACCTGCGCAGACTTGACCTGGTCGAAGTTGAGGTCGCCCGCGACGATGTCGAGATCGAAGATGCCGAGATCGTCGACGTTGACCACCAGCTGCGTCTCGTCGGTCGAGGTCTCGTCCGACTTGAACGTCTGGCTCTCGCCCTTGTAGTTGACCTGGTACCAGTACTTGTACTTGTTGCCGTCCTCGAGGAAGGCCTCGAAGCGCTGCGGCTGGTTCGGATTCGTGAATACGAACTCGCCCACACGATCGTGATAGCCGAGGTGCACCTCGACGCTGTGGATCGGCAGCTCCTGGAAGTCGGCGTTCACCTGGACGCCGACGTTGAGCGTGCGGAAGAACGGGTCGTCGGCGTCGATCTCGATGAAGTGGTCCGCGACATTCACGTTCGGGAGGCTGGTGATCGCGGGCAGCGCCCCCTGGGGCTTGGGCGCGAACTCCAAGACCTGGTTCTCGGTGTAGGTGTTCGTGAAGGTCGAGATCTTGTGTGTCTGAATGTCCCGGGTGACCTGTTCGAAGTCCCCCTCGGGCAGCTTGCGTCCCTCCTCTGACACTCCGGTGATCGCCTCGAGCATCTTGCGCTCGACCGCCTCGTCCAGCGAACGCTGCATCGAGTCCCGCAGTTGCGAGACGATCTTGTCGGTGTCCTCGCCGACGCTGAAGCCCGGCGTGATCGTGACCCCCATCGACTCGCTGTCGTAGAACTGCTCCCGGATCGTCTCGCGGTAGGAGTCGTCGCCCCAGAACGACTCGTCGATGGTGATCGTCTGGAAGAACGAGTAGAACTGCTCGGCGCGGAACCAGGCCGTGGCGGTGAGCGGCGGGAGACGGACGGGGAACTTGAGGTCGTATACGACGTTCACCACACCGCCGTGGCCCTTCATCGCCTCCTCGAAAACCGTCGCCCCCTCGGGCGTGAACTCGACGGCGAAGGTGCTCACGTTCTTGCCGAACAGCGACGGTGATCCGGCGCCGGCCACCCTCTCGATCAGCGGGCCGCCCGCGAATTGGGACAGCAGGAGTGACGAGGTCCCCTCCGTGTAGCTCGGTTGGCCGAGCCTGACGGTCAGGGGCGGCAGGCCGGCGGAGCTCCGTCGTTGGTCGACCTGCGCCTGGAGCTGAGCCTTGACCGCCTGCTCCTTCTCGGGGGTGAGCGTGAACTCGCAGTCGAAGAAGCAGAAGCCGCCGCCCTTCTTGCCGTCCTCGCGATCGATGGGTAGGCGGTACTTGATGAACTTGAAGACCGGAATCCCGTTTTCGTCGATCCGGAAGCGCGGCTCCTCGGGGAGCGCGTAGAACACGTCGCCGGCGACGTCGTCGCTATAGACGGTGACGCCCTCGATCGTCTGCGACGGGACGAGCTTCAGCATGGGTTGCTCCTCGTGTGGTTGTCCTTCATGGCTGACGGTTCGGTTCGTTTCCTGGGGTGGCGGCGGCGCCGGGGGCGATCAGCACGTGGCCTCCGCGCGTGCTCGCTCCGGAGAACCAGTGCGCGACGTCGGCGATCGGCTCGAGCTGGGCGAGGAGATCGGCAGCGGCGGTTCCCTGGACGTCGAGATCCGCGGGAGAGGACGATCGAGCGCCGCGGGTGCGCGCGAGCTGATTCGCCGCCTTCTCGAGCACGAGCTCGCGTGCGGCCGCGACAAGCTCGGGCGGTGCGTCCACGACGTCGAGCTCGATGGTCACGGCGCCCGACTCGAGAGCCGCGTCGAGCCGGGCCCTTGGCTCGACGGCTTCATCCCCGGGCTGGACCGCGATCCGGCCTCGCAACCGCGCCGTTGCGGAAACCCGCACCGTCCCCGAGGCCCGGTATCGAACGCGCAGCGAGCCCGGGGTTCCGTTGAGGGCGGCCGCGGCCAGGCTCCTGTGCTCACCGGCGACCACCGAGCTGAAGATCGCCGTGAACGGGGGATACCCGGAGCCGGGTGACGTGGCGATCGGAGTGAAGCCGCCCGAGCCATCGGCCGCCTCCAGCAGCGCTTCCGAGACCGCTACGGGCGCCGGCGAGAACATGATGCCGGCCGGGTCGACGCCTGGGGCTGCGACGGCAAGCTTGGGCCGCAGGCGCTCGATCTGGTCGGTGCCCAGCCCCCACGATGCGCCCACCTGAAGGATCGCGCTGTCCCCCGTGACAATCAGGGAGACCGTTGGCCTGCCGTCTGGACCGCGCTGGGGCTCCGGGACTCCTGGCACGTAGACGAACAGCTGGGGGTCATCCTCGTCGCGCCAGACGCGAACGCCTTCGATCACCACGACGGGAGCGGGCTCTCTCATACCGTCGCTCCCGTTTGCAGCACGAGCGGATCGGCGCCGTCCAGGACTCCGGACCAGCCGTGGGGCGTCGTCCCCGGTCCCGCGTACGGCCGCCACCGGAACCCGCCCCCGAACGGGGAGTCGGAGAACCAGGTCCACGTCTTCCTGCTCTCGGCCGGCGTCAGGTGGACGACCCCGATCGCGGCCGGATCGTCCGTGCGCCCTTCCGGCGCCAGCTCGATCGCAAGCATCTCCCCCTCCCGGTCCTCGAACGCGCACTCGATGTCCACCCGGTGCGGGCCGTAGCCGCGGAACGAGTGGAGGTCGACCAGGCCCTGGGAGACGCCGTCGAGCCGCTCGACCCGATCGCCGCTTCGCTCTCTCGCCTCGACCCCCAGCCGCGGTTCCTCCTCCTCCCGCGGTACGGCGATCGCCAGCGCCGGCTGCTCGGCGGTGAGCGGAAAGCTCTCGGCGATCTCCTGCCCGTCGCGGCGCCGCGTGATCGTGGCGCTGACGTCCGCCAGCCCGAGCAGCGCGGCCGAGGCGGCCACCGGCAGGAAGCGGAGCGGGAAGTCGGCGGTCGAGAGCGAGAGCCGGGGACCGCTCCAGGCGCGCTCGGGCTCCTCCAGGCTCTCGATCCCGCTCGCATCCCTGACCACGGCATAGGCCGTGTAGCCGAACTCGAGCGGCTCTCCAGGCGCGAGTCGAAGCCGGATTTCAGCGCGATCCCCGGGCGGGCTGAGCGTCGCGGTCCGGACGAGCCGCTGAACGCGATGCGGGGGCTTCGCGGGCACCGAGACGGTGACCCCGGTTTCGAGTACGCCGCGACGGTTCGGTGGGAGCGAGGCGTCGAGCGCGATCGAGACGATCCCGGTGTCGAGCGCAGGGACCTCCGTCTTGGCGACCAACTCGGCCTCACCGTGCTCCTCGATCCAGGCGTGCGCCTCGCCCAGGGGGTTGAACCTCAGCACGAGGGGACGCGCCGTACGCTCGGGGCGAGAGAGGTCCCACTCCGTCTCCTCGCTCGTGAGGGCCTCCGGAGGCCTGAGCTCGAGCAGCGGCTCGCCCTCCGTCGAGGGAGGCGCGAGCGAGGCGAAATGGGTGCGCACGAGGTCGGCCAGCCGCTCGCCGCGCTCGCGCTCCGGGATGTCGTCGATCGGTCCCTGAAACTCGAGTGGCAGCCCGGCGGCAGCCCCGGCGAAGTACTCGACGAGGAGCGGGCGCGCGACGCGCCCGGCGTCGGCGAGCGTGAGGAGTCGCTCGGCGACCGCTCGCGGCACACCGCGGGCGCGAAGTGGAATCCTCGGAGCGATCGCCTCGATCTCGAGCACCGCGCTCGCGTCGAGGGGCACCACGTCGCCAGCGAGGCAGCCGTGAACGAGTCCAGCCCAGTGGGCGGACATCCTCAGGACCCAGACGGCGCCGTCCAGGCCGGTCCAGCGAAGCGCGGCCGACATGTGCTCGGGGCGTTCCGGATCGTCGCCCTGCAGCCTCAGCGAAAGCCAGGCGGAGGCGACCGGCGCTCGCGCGACCGTCGCCAGCGGGTCGTCGACCCGCAGGAGGGTCAGGGCCTCGCCGATCCGCTGGCTCAGCGCGAGCGAGAGCTCGAGGACGCCGTAGGGGTCTGGCGGGAAGTTGGGGTCGACGCCGCGCACCAACTCGAGCCGAAGGCCGGGCGAGCCGGCGTGATCGCGGGCGAGCTCGAGCGCGTCGGGCAGCGTGTAGTGCGGGCCGCCGGCGGCGTATGGGCCAAGCACGGCAAGGCCGTCCAGGTGCCGGAGCCGCTGCCAGTCAGGCGGGCTAGCCACCGCCGCCTCCGCTCGGGAGCTCGTCGATGCTCAGGAGCAGGCGGTCGATGTCGTCCTCACGCCAGCCCTCGTCCCTCACCACGCGGCCGCCCCGCCGGGCCACCTGAAGGCGGTACCGATAGGGAGACTCCTGCACGCGCCGCAGGACCAGGTCGGCTATCGGGACGCGCACCTTGGCCTCGGCTTCGGCCTGGGTCGGGGTGAGCTGGATCGCCTCTCCGCGCTCGAAGTCGACCAGCACCGCCTCGATCGGATCGGCGGCGCCGGCCTGCGCCTGGAAGACGAAGGTTGCGACGACAGTGATCTCGCGCTCGTACGCGGGCTCGACGCTGCGGTCGAGAATCGCGTCCCAGATCTGCTCCTTGTCGGGCAGGACGTCGACCTCGCGCTGATCGACGTGGATCCGGCTCGCCGCACCTCGCGGGCGCGACGAGTTGCGGGCCACCTGGTAGGCGCGCACCGCCGCCTCTGTCTGAGGACCGAAGATGCCGTCGACCTCGCCTTCGTAGAAGCCGAGGTTGGCGAGCGCCTGTTGGAGGACGCGAACCGCAGCGCCTCTGGCGCCGACGCTCAGCTGCTCCTCGGCGATGGGCTGGCCGTCGCGTTCCAACGCCTGCCAGGTCCGCTTGCGCACCACGCCGTCGGCCTTTATCGCCGCTCCCCCGCCCCGTGGTTTGAACAAGAGCACGAGGTGCTCCCCTGGCCGCAGCTCGACCGGGAAGGGCTGGGCGCCGTCGATCCCCGCCTCGACCGTCTCCGCGGCGTACTCGATCGCCGCCGCCAGCGAGCGGATCCGCACCGGGCTCTCGATCGCGTTCGTGAGGGTGACCTCGACCTTCTGCTGCTGCAGGCGCTGCTCCACGTCGAGGGGTTGTCCGACGAGATCGCTGAGGCGGGCGCTGAACGGGATCGACTCAGGCGGGCCGCTCTCCAAGTCGACCTCGAGCTTGCCTTGGAAGACGACGGCCGATGGGCTCGAGGAGAAGAGGGAGTCGAAGATGGACTGGAATCCCGACAGCGAGCGGCTGATCGAGCCGCTGATCGCGGAACGGATGTCGATCGAGGCGTCCTTCTGGACCTCGCGGCCCGAAGATCCGTTGCCCGCGCGCGGCAGCGTGAGCTCGAAGCTGACGTTGTCTCGCGCCACCGGGAGCGGCTCGTAGAGCGGAGCGGTGACACCGGCCGGCAGGGCACGCTTGATCCCCGCGCGGAGCTGATCCGCGGTCCCCGCGAGCCGCTCCTGGTCGACGCTCGCCACCGCGACGTAATCGAGGTTCACCGTGACGTCGTCGAGGCTGGCGGGGCGGATCGAGACGCGCAGCGTGGGCGCGTGGGGCGGGGCGGGGTCGCGAGCGAGCTTGAACGCGTCGGGCAGATAGAAGAAGACGTGGGGCTCGATCCGGCGCTGCAGATAGAGATAGTTGTGGCCCTGCCACTGGGCCCGGACCGGCATCAGCCTTAGATCCTCGACGGACCCGCCCGTGGCGTCGCCGTAGATGTAGCCGTGGCGGTCCTTGGCGAACCAGAAGGGCTCGGGGTCGGCGAGGTCCTCGAGCAGGTGCTCACGTTCCTGGAAGAGCGGTCCCGCGGGCGCGGGTGCCTCCCCCGGCGCGTCGAGCTCCTCCCAGGCGGACCAGGCGCCCTCGTACCACAGGTGGCTGAGATTGCCGCTGTCACTGCGGGCGAAGACGTCGATCCGGCCAGGTCCCCAGCTCACCGCTCCCGGATCGGAGTTGAGCGCCCCACCCAGCGATTCCCAGCCCGACCAGCCGCCGTCGTACCAGATGTGCCAGAGCGCGTTGTCGCCGCCGCGCACGAAGACGTCGAGGCGGCCGGCGCCCCACGAGCAGACGTCCGGTCCCGACGTCAGGCCGCCGCCGAGGGACTCCCAGTCGGACCAGCCGCCCTCGTACCACTTATGCCACAGGGCGTTGTCGAGGCCGCGCACGAACACGTCGATGCGGCCGGGTCCCCAGGAGACCGCGGCCGGGTCGGAGGAGAGCCCGCCACCGAGCGACTCCCAGTCCGACCAGCCACCCTCATACCACTTGTGCCAGAGGGCGTTGTCGAGACCGCGCACGAAGACGTCGAGACGGCCGGGAGCCCAGGAGCAGGCGTCGGGTCCCGAGCTCAGCCCGCCGCCGAGCGATTCCCAACCCGACCAGCCGCCCTGGTACCCCATGTGCCATAGGGCGTTGTCCTGGCCGCGGGCAAAGACGTCTATCCGGCCGGGTTCCCAGGAGACCGCGGCCGGGTCGGAGGTGAGCCCGCCGCCGAGCGATTCCCAGCCCGACCAGCCGTTCTCGTACCATTTGTGCCAGAGCGCGGTGTCGGGTCCCTGGCCGAATACGTCGAGCCGGCCGGCGCTCCAGGAGGAGGGATCGGGGCCCGAGCTGAGCGCGCCCCCACGCGGGAGCCATACGTCGCGGCCCTCGCGTGGGAAGAACCGGTCGCGCCCCTCGATGCGGTCCCCGATCCTGCCGCGCTCCTCGATGCGGTCTCCGATCCTGCCAGGGAAGGGGCGAGGTCTCGGGCGCGGCCGGTCGCCTCCGGCCTCGAAGGGAACGGCGGCCCGGAACGAGCGACGGACCACCAGGCTGGTGCGGCGATCGACGTCGCTCAGCGCCAGGACGAGCTCGTCGGGCCGCGCCGCCGCAATGCTCGCCCGCGCCAGTCCGTCGTCCGTCTCGGACAGCGTGGCCGGTACCTCGAACAGGCTTTCGCCCCCAGAGGCCCCGACGGGGAGCGTGTAGCGCAGGATGACGTCGATCGTGTGCGGAAGCTCCCCGGCCTGGCGGCCTGCCTCCGCGAGCTCCGGGGGCAGGAACTTCTCCAGATCGATCTCGAGCCGCCAGCCGTCATCCGCTTCGAACAGCGCGATGCGGTAGCGGTCGTCGGTGAGCGCGACGCGGTAGCGCGGCAGGTAGTAGTGCCGTTCGGGAACCGCGGGGTCCTCGAAGAGCGTGGTGTCGACCGGCGGGTCCGTCGGTGTGATCGGAACGCGGATCTGATTCCGCGGAACCCCCTGCTGGGGCAAGAAGACGCGATCGGCGATCTTGATCAGATCCGGCCGGATGAGCACTCCCGGCCGGGTGCCGATCAGCCTGAAGTCCGGCGACTCGGAGCCGTCCGATCCCCTTACAAGGCCGCTGCTCGCTCCGAATTCCACCCCTGGTTGGCCCTCTCTCGTGAGCCTGTTCGCGTCCGCGGACCCACGGGGGCCAACGTAGACGACCGCCTGGGGCGGCGCAAAACGTTGATCCGATTTCGCGCCCGGGTGTAGCGTCTGTTGGGCCGAGAAGGCGGTGGCCGGCTTTCGCCCGGTCCAAGTATTCCGATGCCTTAAGGAGGGCGTGATGCCTGGCGCGCATGAGCCGCTCGCGACGGCACCGGTAACCGACGCGAGCGGGCCCGACGCCAAAGGGCCGGAGCCCGGAGTGGCGCTCTGCCTGTCCGGTGGCGGGTATCGCGCGATGCTGTTCCACGTCGGCGCGCTCTGGCGGCTGAATGAGCTTGCCTACCTGCCCAAGCTCGATCGCGTATCCAGCGTCTCAGGCGGCTCGCTGACGGCCGGGACGTTGGGCCGCAACTGGGACCGGCTCAACTTCGACGGTGAGGGCGTGGCGCGAGATTTCGGGTCACAGCTGGTCACGCCCTTGCGGAAGCTGGCCGGCACGACCGTCGACCGCCGCTCGATCATCGCGGGCATCCTGACGCCGCGCAGAACGATCGGTGACAACGTAGCCGCCGCGTACAACAGTCACCTCTTCTCGCATGGCACTCTCCAGGATCTTCCGGACCGCCCGCGCTTTGTCATCAACGCGACGAACGTGAAGACGGGCGGCCTGTGGCGGTTCTCGAAGCCGTACATGGCCGATTACCGGATCGGCGTGTATCCGCATCCCGACCTTGAGCTGGCCGTCGCCGTAGCCGCCTCCTCTGCCTTCCCGCCCGTCCTGTCGCCTGTGCGGCTGTCCTTGGATCCGACGCGGTTCTCGGAGGACGACCGCGGTCCGCAGCACGAGCGCCCCTATACGGAGGAGGCCGTGCTGAGCGACGGGGGTGTGTACGACAACCTCGGACTGGAGACCGCTTGGAAGCGCTACGCCACGATTCTGGTCAGCGACGGAGGCGGCCAGATGATGCCCGAGCCGAAGGCACACACCGACTGGGCGCGGCATTCGATGCGCATCACCTCCGTAATCGACAACCAGGTGCGCAGTCTGCGCAAGCGACAGACGATCGCCGGCTTCGAGCGCGGTGACCGGGATGGCGCCTACTGGGGCATCCGCAGCAGCATCGAGAAGTTCCCGGCTGCCGCTCCCCCGGCTGCCCCTCCGCTGCCATACCCGCCCGAGCAAGCGCTTGAGCTGGCCGCCACGAAGACGCGTCTGGCGAGCATGCCGGACGACCTACAGGAGCGGCTGATCAATTGGGGCTACGCCATCTGCGACGCGGCCATGGGTGCGCACGTGATCCCCCCTGGCAGTGGGACGCCACCGCAGTTTCCCTATCCCGGTCGACACCCCTGAACCTCCCGCATGGCGGCGGAACCAATCGTGGCGGTGGTCATCCCAGCGCACAACGAGGCGGGAAAGATCGGCCGCGTCCTGGACAAGCTGCCGAAGGATGGGCGCTTCGAGGCGATCGTCGTGGACGACGGGTCCCGCGACGGCACCGCCGAGGAGGCGCGGGCCCACGGTGCCGACGTGATCATCACGTGGGACCGGCGACGCGGGGCCGGTGCGGCAATCCGCGCCGGCTGGCATCGCGGCATGGAGCGTGGACGCCCATTCCTCGCGCTCGTGGGCGGGGACGACCAACACGAGCCCGCGGAGCTCGACGCGGCGTTCGAGGCCTTGCTGGCGCAGGGCGCTGACTACGTGCAGGGCTCCCGGCGAATGCCCGGTGGTCGGACGCCGGGTGCGTGGCGGAGTCGAAGGGTCGCGAATCTCCTGTACTCGCTCGCCTTCAGCGCGCTGGCCCGACGACGGGTCACCGATCCCTCCAACGGGTTTCGCTTGTTCCGCAGCGAAGTGCTCGCCGATCCCGCCATCGAGCTCTCGCAGAGTTGGCTGGACGGCTACGAGCTCGAGCCGTACCTGCTTTTCAAAGCCGTCCGCAGACATCGCGTGGTCGAAGTTCCGGTGACTGTGTCGTTCCATGACGTCCAGCCCGGGTCGAAGACCGGTGCGGTGTTCTCGTGGATGCGGCTGCTTCGCCCCGTCGCCCTACTCGCAACGGGAGTCAGACGGTGACGACCGGGTACGCCGGGCGCCGAGTCCTCGTCACCGGCGGAGCGGGGTTCGTTGGCGGGGCAGTCGCCGAACGCCTGAGCGAGTGCGGAGCGCAGGTCAGCGTTCTCGACGACCTCTCCACAGGGCGTCCCGGCGCCGTGCCGGCCGGGGCGACACTCGTCCATGGCTCGGTCACCGACCGGGAAACCATGCGCGAGCTCGTGTCCGGCCATGAGCTCGTGTTCCATCTCGCGGCCCGCGGCATCGTCGCCTCGACCAGAGACCCGCGCCAGGACTTCGAGACCAACGCCGGCGGCACACTGAACGTGCTGCTCGCCGCGCGCGAGTGCGGCATCGATCGGATCGTCTACGCGTCGTCATCGTCGATCTACGGCAATCCGCGGACGGTTCCGATCAACGAGAGCGACATGCTCGTGCCACTCTCCCCTTACGCGGTCAGCAAACTCGGCGGCGAGCACTACTGCCTGGCGTTCTACGAGAGCTATGGCGTTCCCGCAACGGTCGTGCGCTACTCCAACGTCTATGGCCCCGGGCAGCGCCCGGACAATCCTTACGCGGGCGTCGTCACGAAGTTCGTGTCGAGCGCGATCAGAGGCTGCCCCCTGTGCATCCACGGCGACGGACAGCAGACGCGGGACTTCACGTTCATCGACGACGCCGCCGACGCAACACTGGTCGCGGGGCTACATCCGCGGGCTGAGGGTGAGGTATTCAACGTCGGCACCGGCATCGAGACCTCGGTGCTCGCGCTGGCGCGAGCGATCGCCGGCGAGCTCGGCGTGGACGCCGAGATCGAGCACGTGGACCGACGGGACATCGACAACATCCGCCGTCGTGCCGTGAACATCGAGAAGATCCGGCGGATGCTCCGATGGTCGCCGCAGGTGGCGCTTGCCGAAGGGCTGCGCCAGACGGTCGAGTCCCTGGTCGGGTCTCCACTTCACAGGTAGGCTCGCGCCGTCTTGGCCAGTGTGAACGCGCCGCCGCTCCACAGGGCGAATGTCGTCGTGGTTCTCAACGCGAGCGACCGAGACCACTTCGCGGTCAGCGGCGAAGCTCCGTACCGAGCTGGGTGCCCGGATTGGGCCGAGCTGACGTTCATCGCCGATCATGATCTCTCGGACGGGCTGGCTGAGCTGCTCGAGGACGAGCTTCCTGACGCAGTGGTCTTCGCCTCCAACGCGCTTGCGAGTGCGGTCTCGCAGCGAGCCATCGCGCAGAGGCGCTTCGTCGACCTCTGGCACGAGGACGGACAGAGCAAGGACGTCGGCGTCGTGGTCCTGCATCAGTACACGCGCCCGGGCGAGCGGCTGGCGTTGAAGTTCCTCGGAAGCTCGGGATTCTCGCTCGTTGGAATCCCGCCGCGACGCGTGGAGGCGAACCAGATTCGCTTTCGCGACGACTGGATGTTCACCGACAGCGCCACGCACGACGAGCGGGGCAGGCGCTTCCGGGCGCTCTCGCGCGGCTATGGGCTTGAGCGGCACTGCGTGTGGACGGAGCTGGAGCTGGATCTTCCCCTTCAGTGGGAGCCGGTGGCGTGGGCGAACGGCGAGCCGCTCGTGGCCACGTGCGCCGCGGGCGACCGGGTCGTCGTCGTGAGCCTCGTGCCGATCGACCTCACCGGAGAGACCGAGCTGCTCGGCTCGGTGCTGGCCGCTTGCCTACGGCCGCGCGGCTGCCTCGTCGCGGAGGCAACGGACACAACAGGCACGTCGGCCTTCAGCACCTCGCTGGCCTCGGCGCTCGACCGGCACCGCTTCGTGCACCGCATCCGCCCTGCCTCGACCGCAGAGGTCGATCCAGGGCGCGCTCCGTACCACTTCTTCGACGAGCTGATCGTCGCCCCGGAGTGGCGCGTGGACGAGCTCGAGTCATTCACGGAGAAGGCCGTCCTGCGCAAGCTCGAGCAGGGCGGCTCGCTCGTGGCCACATTCGCCGGGCCGGCGGGGCGGCCGGTCGCGGTTCGTCTGTCAGGGCAGCCGCAGTATGCCGAGCGGGCGAACCAGCTCGCGCGCTGGCTGCTGCCCCGACTGGACGCCTTCAAGGGTGACGTGTGGGCGATGCATGGTCTCGCCGAGGTGGTTGTTGCAATCGAGGGCGCCTATGAGGACCCGCGTCTCATTCCGCAGGCCCTGCGAGCCGAGTACGTCCGCCGACATCTCGTGGCGCAGCTCGAGGGGCGCGTGGAGGACGACAGTGTGGACAAGCTGGTCCTCCCCACGGCCGCGGCATACAGCGCCCTGCGCGCTCTCGAGGTCAAGGCCATCGACGGCATGCGGGCCTGGATCGAGACGCGCCTCGACGACGAGGTGGTCCCGAGCCTCATAGCCCAGGCGCTCGTGCTCGTTCCGGAGCTTCGAACCCCGAAGCGAATCGAACGCGTACGCGCCTCCACCCTCGAACCGGAGAAGCACGCCGATGACGCAGGGCTGCTGGAGGCGTACGCGGCGGTGCTGCTCGCGGCCGGCGAGCCGGAGCGAATCCGCAAGGCGGTCGCCAACCAGGCACTCGGGCTTGGCGTCCAGGCCGAGCTGCTGCGGGCGGCGACGCGGGAGGGAGTGCCGGCCACCAGCGGGATCGTTGCCCTGGGCGTGCATGTCCGCGACGAGATCGACCGGCTTGCCGACGGAGAGGGTGCGCTGGAGGCTGTGTGTCTCGGCAACGCGGCACTGATCGAGCTCGCGCGCCGGCAGGGAATCGCGCCGCACGCGGAGGTTCGCGGCCGCCCGCGCGAGGTGGACGCGCGCACGGTGGAGAGCACCGAGCTCGTCAAGCAACGGGAGACTGCCCTGCGGGAGGCCGACGAGGCACGCCGGGCGGGCCGTCAGGCGACCACTGCGTTCGCGGGGATCCTCGTCGCGGTCACCGTCCTTGCGATCCTGGCCATCGCGATCTGGGGCGCGGGCGACGTGGCGGCGAAGTTTGGCTTCGCAACGGGTGTATTCGCACTCATGTCGTCGTTCATCGGCTACGTCGCGAAGAAGGCGCACGACGCCGGCGTCCCGCCCTGGCCGATCAAGTGATGGCGAAGCGCAGATACGCGCGGTCGTCGTAGGAGATCTGCCCTTCGGCCACCCCGCGCACCTCAGGGTGGCGGTGGATGCGCAGCGGGTCCTCGGCGAGGCTCTGCTGGAGGTAGGCCTCCGCCTCGGCGAGCGTAGCGGCGGCGAGCGGATAGCCGTCTGAGGCGAACACGATCTCCGACCCGGGCCCGACCCGGACCTGCTCGATCATGGCCTCCGGCACGTCGAGGCCGTCGATGGCCGCATAAGCCAGTTCGCCGGCGTCCACGGCGTTGCGGAAAACGTGCTCAAGGCGCAGCAGCGGCGCGATCAGCTCCCGTCCGGGATCTTGGCGGGCGATCTCCGCCGGCGTCGTGGTCCCAGCCCGCAACAGTGCTCGGAGATAGGCCGAGCGCATCTCGGCCGGGATCTCAGCGAGCCTCCAGGGCTGAGGGTGCGCCTGCCCGTCGATGGCGAAGGTCGAGTTCCCGACACGCCACAGCTCACGGCGCTCGGTGGAGGCGATGAGCACGCACGCCGAGGCGAGCTTCCCGGGCTCCACGCCGCGCTCGACGAGCGCGTCCGCAACCGCTCGCGACAGCGACCTGATCGCAGACGGTCCGTCGGTGCCGGGGCCGAGGTTGCCGATCGCCGCGGAAACGACCTCCATCGCAAACCGCCCCGGTGCTCGGCCGTCGATCTCGTGCCCCGGCTCGGTCGTCGCACCGTCGATCACAGCCACGTGGCTGGGCGTCGTGACCACGGCGTCCTCGCATCGAGCCGGATCGCCGTACTTGCCGGCGAGGAAGCTCTCGGCGATCTCAATCAAACGAGTAGTGGTCGAATGGCACCACCAGCTGCCCGCCGTCGATCACGAGCTGCTGGCCGGTCATCTGCCGCAGCCGGATCACCGAGCAGGCGGCGTGCGCAACATCCTCGGCGCGGGTCCCTCGCTCGCTGGCTGTGGCGTCGATCAGGCGAGGGGTGAGCTTCCCATGGGCTGGCTGATTCTCCTGCAAGGGCTCGGTCACCACCGTCCCGGGTGCGATGGCATTGATGCGTATGTCGCGGCGTCCGAGCGGGAGGGCAAGCGCGACCACCAGGCCGAGCAGCCCAGCTTTCGCCGCCGAGTAGCCGGGCATGCCGTAGCCGCGCAGGGCATTGATCGACGAGAACAGCGTTATGGAGTGATCGCCTGCTAGCGCTTCCTGCTCGATCCGGGCGACCGCGGCCCTGACCAGCGCGTACTGCGCCACGAGGTTGAGCTCGACGCTTGCGCCGAAGACGCCGACGGGCACGTCCGTCGGGTCAAGCCGGCCGAGCTCCTCCGGCACGGGGCCGCCCGCGACGGCGACGACGTGACGCAGCCCGGAGAGGAGCGGCGAGGACGCGAGCAGGCGCTCGGTGCCCGCGGTGTCGAGCAGATCGTGCTGCAACCAGTGCTCCGCCATTTCGGGCAGGGGCCCTTCGCGATCGAGCCCGACGACGCGGTACCCCTCGGCCCGGAGCGCCTCCACGGTCGCCGACCCGATCCCACCGGCCGCTCCGGTCACGAGGACCGTGTCCCCAGGCATGCCCGTACTCTACGGCCGCCGCCGACGGCTGTTTGACTTGGCCTCCCTCCCTCCGTGAGACTCGGAACCGCTGTAAACGACCACAGCGGTACGCCGAGGTGCCGCGCGAGGGCGCCGCAGTGACCCGCGGGCCGGTGCTGGCGCGCTGAGGAGTTCATCCATGGAGCACCATCACGATCACGACCACGGTCACTTGCACGGGGTCCACGGAATGCTCGTGCTGGGTGGACAGAGGACGGACACGGCGATGCGCTCGCCGGTGTACGTCTCGCACCTGCCCATGTTCAGCTCACCGCATGACTTCCAGGTCATCCTGCGGGTGGGCGGAGAGGCCGCTCGCGTGTACGGCGACTTCGTCGCCCATTTCGGCTTCGATCCGATCTTCACGTTCATGCCGGAGACGTTCTCGATCGACGAGCTCGACCCGAGCTCGGCCGGAGGCCCGGCGAGAACCTCCTTCGGCGGGACGCTCTTCAGAGGCCACTTCGAGCGCGGCGGCAGCGAAATCGCGAGCGACGTGCCCTTCGAGGTCGAGCAGGCCGTTCACTACAGGAGGTTCCGCTCCGAGGAGAGCCCGGACGAGGGGCCGCTCCGGTACCTGTGCTTCGGCCAGCGCGATGCGGCGTTTCTGGCGCACCTGGTCGAGGCGCCGCCGCCGGACTTCGATCAGATCCTGCAGGTCGAGCTCGGCGGCGCGGACGGCGCCTCGGATGAGCAGCTTCGCGACGGCATCGTCGTGCAGGTCCCGGACCGCACGGACGAGATCGAGGAGAGGTTGCAGCCAGGCGAGACGTTCGCCGCCGAGCCGGAGTCCGAGTCTGGCGATGGGTCGGCGCCAGTCGAGGTGACCGTCTCGGAGGAGTACTACTTCGAGACCGGCGACCTCGCCGCGGCCTGACCCCGCTAAGGCGCCGGAAGCGTCAGCGAGAACAGCGACTCGCCGGCGGTGTTGATGACCTGGCTCGTGAGGTCGCCGTCGGCCGCGATCGAGAGGGTGCCGAAGTTGAACGACGCCCTCGCCTGGCTGTAGTTGGTGGGGAAAACGGCCGGAGCCGGCCCGAAGAGCACCTGCGGGTTGAGCGTGGGGTCCACATTCGCCGTCGGGAAGATGCCCGCGTTCATCGGCCCGGTGACGAGCTCATGGACGACGAAGCCGGGATCCTGCGGGAACGGGACGTAGCGGAAGTCCTCGGCGAAGTGCACGTCGGTGGTGATCCACACCGAGTTGTCGATCCCCTGGTCCCGCATGAACCCGAGGATGTCGAGCAGCTCGTTCTCGAATCCGGTCTTCTGGTCGAAGTTGGCCCAGCCGTCGCGTCCGTTGGTCGCCGGGAAGCCCGTGGGAATCGACATCGGCACGCTCGAGACGATCACCTTCCAGGTCGCGTTGGATCGCTTCAGGCCGTTCTTGAGCCATTCGAGCTGCGTGCGGCCGAGCATCGTCTTCGGGTGCTGCGGATCGTCCACCGCGTTGTTGGCGTCGCGGAAGCTGCGTGTGTCGAGGACGAAGAGCTCGACGTGGCGACCCCAGCGGAAGGAGCGGTAGAGCCGCGGCGCGCTGGCGACCGGCGTGTAGTCGAGGAAGGCTCTGCGGCCGATGGGGAGCATGTGAACCCCGGCCGGGTAGGGCGGCGAGGGACCGATGTCGGTGAGCGGCCCGAAGTCGTTGATCACCTCGTGGTCGTCCCAGACGCCGACGTAGCCGGTGCTCCCCAGCAGCCGCTGCGAGGCAGGATCCGCACGGTTGTAGCGCCACTGCCCCCGGAACTCGGCCAGGTCGGTGGCGGGCCCGAACCCGCTGGGCAGCTGAGCGTTCCCGTACATGCCCGTGGCCGTGCATGGGTTGTCGCCGTAGATCATGTCGCCCAGCCCGACGAACACATCCGGCTGCCAGGCGCGGACGGTGTCGAAGATGGGATAGCCGTCGGCCGCGTCGCGGCAGACGTTCTGCCCGCCGATGTCGCCGCCGAACGCCAGCTTCACCGCGGCCTCGTCGTTCTTTGCGGGCGGGGTCCGGAACGAGCCCTCCGCGGTGGGTCCGTCGTCGAAGCGGGCCTCGTAGTCATAGGTCGTCGAGGGGGCCAGCCCGCGCAGGCGGACCTGGCCGGTGAAGTCGTCGCGTGCCTTCACCAGCACGGGCGCGACGTGCCTGTGCGGTCCTCCCGACAGCGACACGCGCAGCAGCCCGCGGCCGTCCCCGCGCGCCCACAGGAGCCCCGAGTGCTGGCTGACGTCGCCGACGACGACGCCGTGAGTGACCGCCGATGCGTCATGACCGGGCGGGCGCGCAGCCGCTCCGCTCACCAGCACGAGAGCAGCCACGAGCGAGAGGGGCGCGAGCATCCTGCCCACGCCTCATTTCTAACCGAGCACGGCGGTGCGGGGCAAACGGCGCCCATGGCCTGGCGCAATCGCCTGTCCTCCTGAAGGAGGACACAAGATCGCCCCGGCGACCGAGGACAGCAAGGCCATCCTCCCTGAGAATTCGCCCATGAAGACGACCTCCATCGCCACCAGCTGTATCAGCTGCCGCGAAGAGGTCGTCGTGGCCAAGCACCTGCGCCTGTGCGACAAATGCCTCGATGCCCGTCTGGCGGACCTCGAGCGCACGCGGCGCTGGTCCGTCCGGCTACCCCAGCTCGAGCAGATCCGCCAGCTCGCCTATCGCGCGGCCTAGCGCGCCTCTCGCCTCGCGGCCTCCCAGCGCGAGACGTGCTCCCATCGGCGAGCCCGGCAGGGCGAACAGGCCGGGTTGGTCGTGCGGGGCGCGGTTCAGCACGACGACCGGTGTCGCGCCGACCCGGGCCACGCACTCCGCCGCCACGCGCGCGAGGGCGGGCTCGATCGCCTGGGTCGTAACGATCACGGCGCGATCGGCGACCGACGCGGGCACGCCGGCGAGCGCCGCCGATCCGGCATCGAACACGAGCGGAGCGTGATGGCGGGCCGTGTCGGAGAGCCGGAGCGGGTCAGCCGCGCCCACGAGGCACAGCCGGCCGACCGCGCGCGGGAACGAGGCGGGGACGTCCTCGAGGACGCGCGCCAGGCGGGTTGCCGCGTGGGTCGCGAGCGGGATGCCCGCGGGCCGGGCGTCACAGGCCACGGCCGCCGTCCCGCCGCGATCGCGCAGCGCGAGCTCGGCCGCGAGAGCGCGTGCGACCACGGTGGCGCCGCAGCCGCGCGCGATGCCGAACACGGACACGACCGGCCGGCGTTCGAGCGGCTCACACGCCTCCGAGGCCGGCGGCGGGACCGGCTCGAGAAAGAACGATTCGAGAGCGGCCGCTGCCGTGGCCACCAGGCCGCGTCGCCCGGCCCAGGCGCCGGTCACGGCTCCACCGCCGCCCTGCCCGTCACGTCGAACTCTCCGGTGAGGGCGCGCACGAGCGTCGGCGGGCGAAGCCGCACCCGCACCTCGCCGCCGTCGACCGAGAACCGCGCACGACCGCGCGACCACCCCGGCAGCGCGTCGCGCGCGGCCGCGCGAGCGTCGCCGCCGCCGGCGAGCGCCAGCGCACCCGCCTCCGCCGCGTTCCCGGCCAACACGCTCGAGTAGCCGAGCGCCAGCAGCTGCGCGGCCGCAATCGCGACCGCGAGCACCAGCGGCAGGGCGCCGAGCAGCTCGACGGCCGCCTGCCCGCGTTCGCGCCGCCTCACCGCCCTCCCCCCAGCGACGCGGCGGCCGAGACCTCCACCGGGCTCCTCCACGAGCGCAGCAGCAGCGGCAGACGGAGCGATACGCGGACGCCGCCGCCGTCGAGCCGCCTCACCGACAGGTCGCGCTCCAGCGAGCGCGGGAGCGCGCTTCGCGCCGCGCGCTCCTCACTCCGCCCGACCAGCTCAGCCCGCGCGGCCACTCGGGCGGCGTTCGCGCACAGCCACAGCGTGTGGCCCGTCAGCACGAGCTGCCACGCCACCGCCGCGGCTACCAGCACGAGCGGGACGACCGCCACCGTCTCCACCGACGCCTGCCCCGATTCCGATCGCACCGCCGGACCGTCCCGCCACCCGACGAACGGGACAACGCGAAAGAGTTACGAACGGGTTGCTACTCCGGCAGACTCAGCATCCCCCGGGACTACGGGTTTTCGCGGTACCTGGTCCACGCCCAGAAGAGCCCGTACGACGCCAGGGCCAAGAGCGCGAACCAGATGACCACGCCGGCGCCACCGGCGTCGAACAGCCGCCCCGTGCCCGTGAAGGTCAGCACCGCGATCGCGAGCGAGCCGTAGAGCGCGAGCCTGATGCTCGAGTGCAGCGTCTCGATGTCGAGCCGGTACTGCCGGTACAGCCGCGCCACGAGCAGCGCGATCGCCGCGAAGAACGCCACCGTCAGCAGGGTCAGCACCACGTCCAGCGCGCGCCCGCCTCCCGGCAGCAGCTCGAACACGAGCGCGACGAGCGCGATCACGCCGAATTTCCAGGCCGTCTGCACGAGCGGAAGACTAGTCCCGCCGCACGGCGGTCAGGGCAGCTCAGTGAATGGCGCCCGTGGCAACCAGCACCAGCACGAGCGATCCGAGCGCCACGCGGTAGACCACGAACACGATGGTCGTGTGCCGTGCGAGGTAGCGGAGCAGGATCGCTATCGACGCGTAGCCGACGATGAACGCGAACACCGTTGCGATGGCCAGGGCGCCCAGGCCCGCCCGCCGATCGTCCGACAGGTTCGTCGCGAACTCGAACAGCCCGCTGAGCACCACGGCCGGCACGGATAGGAGGAACGAGAAGCGCGCTGCGCTCGGCCGGTCGAAGCCCAGGAACAATCCGGCGGTGATCGTGGCGCCCGAGCGCGACACCCCCGGCACCAGAGCGAGGGCCTGGGCAAACCCCATCGCGATCCCGTCGCGGGTCGTGATCCGCTCGAGCGGCCGGTCGTGGGTCGCGACCCGCTCGGCGGCGAGGAGCGCCAGCCCGAGCACGATCAGCGCGGTGCCGATCAGGTAGAGGTCGCGCGCGCCGTTCTCGATCTGGTCCTTGAAGATCAGCCCGAAGATCCCGATCGGGATCGTGCCGATCAGGATGTACCAGCCGAGCCGGGCGTCGAGCTCGCGGCGAGCCTCGCGCTCGCGCAGCGAGCGCAGCCAGGCGCGCGCGATGCGGATCAGGTCCTCCCGGAAGTACAGGAGGACCGCTGCCATCGTGCCGAGCTGCACCACGGCCGTGAACGCGGCGCCCGGGTCCTCCCACCCGGCGAACGCGGGCACGATGCGCAGGTGCGCGGTGCTCGAGACCGGCAGGAACTCGGTCAGCCCCTGCACGACCCCGAGAACTATCGCCTCGAAGACCGACACGGCGGCGGAACCCTAGTGGGGCTCCGCCGGCGGCCCCTCGGAATGGTCTTCCGAGGACTCGCGGTAGCGCTGCCGAGACGCCTCGATCACCTTCAGCGCGTCCTCGCACGAGTACCAGCCGTCGACCTCCACCTTCTTGTACTCGAGCTGCTTGTAGACGGTGAAGAAGTGCGTGATCTCGTTCTTCAGCTGGTCGGAGACCCCGTCCAGGGTCTCGAGCGTGTTCCACCCGGGATCGGTGAGCGGGACGCAGAGCACCTTGTCGTCGATGCCCTGATCGTCCTCCATCCGGAACAGGCCGATCGGCTTCACCTCGATCATGCAGCCGGGAAAGGTCGGCTCCGAGACGAGCACCATCACGTCGAGCGGGTCACCGTCGAGCGAGAGCGTCTCCGGGATGAACCCGTAATCCGTCGGATAGACGACCGACGAGAACAGGAAGCGGTCGAGCCTGATGACGTTGTGCTCGTGGTCGAACTCGTACTTGTTTCGGCTCCCCTTGGGGATCTCGACGATGCAGAAGAACGACTCGGCCACGCGCCGCGCAGGGTATCGTTCCGCTGGCATGCGGAAGCTCGCTCCGGTCCTCGCGCTCGCCTTCTGGCTGATCCCGGCCGCGACCGCCTTCGCCGGCGACAACGGTGAGGGCCTCTACGGCGAGACGGACGACAAGGTCGTCACCTTCTTCGCGCTCGGCGTCGTGATCTTCTTCGCGGTCTTCGTGATCCTCGCCTCCGCGCTCCAGGCGTTCCTCGACAAGCGCAAGGAGCAGCGGAAGGCCGTGGAGCTCCGTAAGCGCGTCGGCTGGTAGCTCACTCGTCGGGACGGAAGCTGATCCCGTCGA
>Ga0207675_100000819_pt1 | contig 30952 bp, 27 predicted proteins | sample KBSSwiS42_FD_184305 | JGI IMG/M metagenome (GOLD analysis project Ga0207675, IMG submission 184305) | Switchgrass rhizosphere microbial communities from Kellogg Biological Station, Michigan, USA - KBS Switchgrass S4-2 (SPAdes) (version 2) | ecosystem: Host-associated > Plants > Roots >...
CAGCGCCCGCACGCTCGCCACGCGCCATCCCCACACGCCGGCCAGCGGCCACGCCAGCGGCAACACCTTCAGCGCCAGCGAGCGCGCTCCGGTGGGGGCGAGCCACAGCTCCCACGCGAGCCCGAGCGCGATGAGCGCCAACAGCAAGGCGAGCAGCGCGCTGCGCGTGACGGCGGCCAGCGCAGGCGACGCGCGAGCGGTCTCGACGAGCGGTGCGGTGGACATGGGCTGGCATGATAGTCGGCATGGAATCGGCTTATGCGCCCGCCACCTGGCCCGCACACCTGAGCGCGCTGTGGCGATCGCTGCGCACCTGGCCGTGGTTCGACACCTGGTACACGCTGCGCCAGCGCTTTCGCGAAGACCGCCTGGGGCTGACCGCTGGCAGCTTGACCTTCACGACGCTGGTCGGCCTGGTGCCGCTGATGACCGTGATGCTGGCGGTTTTCACGGCATTTCCGATGTTCGCGCGCTTCCAGTCGGCGCTCGAGAGGTACCTGCTGCAAAGCTTGGTGCCCGAGGGGATCGCCAAGCCGGTGATGAGTGCGCTGACACAGTTCGCCGCCAAGGCGAGCCAGGTCGGCTCGGTGGGGCTGGTGGTGCTGCTGGTGGCCGCGCTGGCGCTGGTGTTGACGATCGATCGCACGCTCAATGCGATCTGGCGCGTACGCAAGCGCCGCCCGATGGCGCAGCGCGTGTTGGTGTACTGGGCGGCGCTGACGCTGGGTCCGCTGCTGCTGGGCGTCAGCCTGACGCTGACGTCGTATGCGATCTCGGCGTCGCGCGGCCTGGTCGATGCAATGCCGGGCGGCGTCAGCGTGCTGCTGGCGATGATCGAGTTCGGCTTGCTGGCCAGCGGACTGGCCGGGCTCTATCGATTCGCGCCAAACACCTACGTCAGCTGGACGCATGCATGGGCCGGGGGCTTGTTCGCGGCGGTCGGCTTCGAGCTCGCGAAGCGCGGTCTCGCGTGGTACGTGAGCCTGGTGCCGACCTACTCGGTGATCTACGGCGCGTTCGCGACGCTGCCGATCCTGCTGCTGTGGATCTACATCAGCTGGCTGGTGGTGCTGCTCGGCGCGGTGATCGCCGCCTACGCGCCGAGCCTGGCGATGCGCGTCGCGCGCCTGCCCGACACGCCGGGCTACCGCTTCGCGCTCGCGGTGGCGCTGCTGCGCGAGCTGTCGCGCGTGCGCGGCGCGGGGCAGAAGGGCTTGTCGCTGCCCACGCTGGCCGGCGCGGTGCACGTCGACCCGTTGCAGGTGGAGCCGGTGCTCGAGAGTCTGATGGCGCTCGATTGGGTGGCACGCCTGGAGGAGGATGGCGCGCGCCGCCACGTCCTGCTGGCCGACCCGCACGCCACGCTGGCGGCTCCCCTGGTCGACACGCTGCTGCTGGAGCCGACGCCCTCGACGCAGGTGTTCCGGGCACGCGCCGCGTTCGCCTCGATGAAGCTGGCCGAGCTGTTTTGACGCACTGAGCGGCAGGGCTGCGCCAAGCGGCACAATCGCCAGACGACACAGCGCAGGCGACCCCATGGCCACCGATTTCATTGCCGAGCTGCAACGGCAACTGCAGGAGCTCTCCGAGGCCGGACTGTTCAAGCGCGAGCGCGTGATCACCAGCGAGCAGGGTGCCGTCGTGCGCACCAGCGACGGGCGCGAGGTGATCAACCTGTGCGCCAACAACTACCTCGGCTTGTCGTCGCATCCGCACGTGATCGAGGCCGCGCATGCGGCGCTCGGCGACCACGGCTACGGCATGAGCTCGGTGCGCTTCATCTGCGGCACGCAAGACCTGCACAAGACGCTCGAAGCGCGGCTGGCGCGCTTTCTCGGCACCGAGGACGCGATCCTCTATGCCGCCGCATTCGATGCCAACGGCGGGCTGTTCGAGCCGCTGTTCGGCGAGCAGGACGCGGTGATCTCCGACGAGCTGAATCACGCGTCGATCATCGACGGCATCCGCCTGTGCAAGGCGCAGCGCTGGCGCTACCGGCACAACGACATGGCCGACCTCGAGCGCTGCCTGCACGAGGCCGCGGGCACGCGCTTCAAGATCGTTTTCAGCGACGGCGTGTTCTCGATGGACGGCACGATCGCGCAGCTCGATCGCATGCGCGCGCTGTGCGACGCACACGGCGCATTGCTCGGCATCGACGAGTGCCACGCCACCGGTTTCATGGGTGCGCGCGGGCGCGGCACGCACGAGCACCGCGGCGTGTTCGGACAGGTCGACATCATCACGGGCACGCTCGGCAAGGCGCTCGGCGGCGCGTCCGGTGGCTTCACCGCGGCGCGCCGTGAGGTGGTGGAGCTGTTGCGCCAGCGCTCGCGGCCTTACCTGTTCAGCAACACCCTGATGCCGGCGATTGCCGGCGCCAGCGTCGCGGTGCTCGACCTGCTCGAGGGCAGCACCGTGCTGCGCGACAAGCTCGAAGACAACACGCGCTGGTTCCGCGAGGCGATCGTGCAGGCCGGCTTCGACATCAAGCCGGGCACGCATCCGATCGTGCCGATCATGGTGCACGACGCTGCCAAGGCGCAGGCGCTGTCGGCGCGTTTGCTCGACCTGGGCGTCTACGCGGTCGGCTTCTTCTACCCGGTGGTGCCGAAGGGCCAGGCGCGCATCCGCGTGCAGATGAGCGCGGTGCACGATCGCCACCACCTGGAGCGCGCGGTGGGCGCGTTCGCGCAAGCCGGGCGCGAGCTCGGCCTCGTCGACGCGTGAGCGCTGCGAAGATCCTGCTCATCGGGGCCAACGGCCAGATCGGCACCGAGCTGGCAGAGGCGCTGGCGCAGCGCCATGGCGACGCCGCGGTGGTCACCAGCGACCTGGCGCCCACCGGCCGCGTGCCGCGGCTGGCGCACGAGTCGCTCGACGTCACCGACGCGGCGGCGCTGGCCGCGGTGGTGGCGCGCCACCGCATCGACCGCATCGTGCTGCTCGCCGCGGCGCTGTCGGCCAACGGCGAAAAGCATCCGCAGTGGGCCTGGAACCTCAACATGGTGGGGCTGCTCAACGTGCTCGAGCTGGCGCGCACCGCCAAGCTGGCGCAGGTGTTCTGGCCGAGCAGCATCGCCGCGTTCGGCCCCACCACGCCGGCCACGGCGGCGCAGCACACGGTGATGGATCCGACCACGATCTACGGCATCAGCAAGCTCGCCGGCGAGCGCTGGTGTGCCTGGTACCACGCCACGCACGGCGTCGACGTGCGCAGCCTGCGCTACCCGGGCCTGATCAGCTGGAAGACGCCGCCCGGCGGCGGCACGACCGACTACGCGGTGGAAATCTTCCACGCCGCGGTGCGCGACGGGCGCTACACCTGCTTCCTGCGCGCCGACACGCGGCTGCCGATGATGTACATGCCCGACGCGATCCGCGCCACCATCGAGCTGATGGAGGCGCCGGCCGCGCAGGTGCGCGAGCGCGCCTCGTACAACCTGGCCGGCGTCAGCTTCACGCCGCGCGAGATTGCCGACGAGATCGCGCGCCACGTCGCCGGCTTCGAGCTGCGCTGCGAGCCCGACTTCCGGCAGGCCATTGCCGACAGCTGGCCGCAGGTGATCGACGATGCACGGGCGCGCAGCGACTGGAGCTGGCGCGCCGATTTCGACCTCGCGGCGATGGTGCGCGACATGCTGCACCATCTGGGCCGCGCAGACGGCGCATCCAGCGCGGAGCCGACATGAGCGACACCAGCGAGCTGCACTACCTGGAGATCGACGAGGTCGCGCGCCTGCTGGCGCAGCGCAAGCTGTCATCGGTGGAGCTGACCCAGCACGTGTTGCGCCGCATCGAGCGGCTCGATCCGTCGCTCAGGTCGTACGCGCGGGTCACGCCCGAGCTGGCGCTCGCCCAAGCGGCGCAGGCCGACCGCATGATCGGCCAGCGCCAGATCCTGTCGCAGTTGCACGGCGTTCCGATCGCGGTGAAGGATCTGTGCTTCACGCAAGGCATTGCCACCGCATCGGGCATGCCGCTGCACGGCGACTTCGTGCCGGCGTTCGACGCCACTGTCGTGCGCCGGCTGCGCGAGTCCGGTGCGGTGCTGCTCGGCAAGCTGCAGCTGACCGAGGGCGCGTTCGCGGACCATCATCCGACGATCGCGCCACCGGTCAACCCGTGGCGCGCCGACCACTGGTCGGGTGCCTCGTCGAGCGGCTCGGGCGTGGCTACCGCAGCCGGGCTGTGCTTCGGCTCGCTCGGCTCCGACACCGGCGGCTCGATTCGCCTGCCGTCAGCGGCCAATGGCGTCACCGGGTTGAAGCCCACCTGGGGGCGCGTGTCGCGCCACGGCTGCTTCGAGCTCGCGGCGTCGCTCGACCACATCGGGCCGATGTGCCGCAGCGCGACCGATGCCGCGATCATGCTGGCGGCGATCGCCGGCGTCGACGCCAACGACCCGACCAGCTTGCCCGCCGCAGTGCCCGACTATCAGGCGGCCGACGCGCGCGAACTGCGCGGCTTTCGCGTCGGCTACGACGAGGGCTACGCGCTGACCGGCGTCGCGCCCGACGTGCGGCGCGCGGTCGAGGAGACGCAGCGCGTGATGCGCGCGCTCGGCGCGACGATCGTCCCGCTGGCCTTCCCCGAGGTCGATGGCGCGGTGGCCGACTGGCCGCTGAACTGCGCGGTCGAGACCGCGGTGGCGCATGCGGCCACGTTCCCGTCGCGGCGCGCCGAGTACGGGCCGGGCCTGGCGGGCTTCATCGATGCCGGCCGTGCGCTGTCGGGCATGGAGTACCAACGCATCCTGCTGCGGCGCCGTCTGTTCAGCGGCCGCGTGCAGCGCACGCTCGATGCGGTGGACGCGATGCTGATCCCGGCGATCCCGTTCACGGTGCCGACCGTGCAGCGCATGGCCGTGCTGGGCCAGGTGAGCGCCGACCTTGCGGCACTGATCCGCTTCACGGCGCCGTTCAGCATGTCGGGCAGCCCCACATTGACCGTGCCTGCGGGGTTCACCGCCCAGGGGCTGCCGGTGGCGGTGCAGTTCGTCGGCCAGCATCTCGGCGAAGCCGCTGTCTGCCGCGCCGGCCGAGCGTTCCAACGCGCCACCGAGTGGCACCGTCGGCATCCGAGGATGTGATGCGGCGCCGGGCGCTCAGGCCGCGGGCTGCTCGGAGCCCTCGATCAGCAGCGTCAGCAACCGCTCGAGCTCGCGCGCATTGCGCTTGCCGAGCAACGTGCCGAGCTCCGCGTGGTGGCGATCCATGCGCGATTGGAGCTCGTCGAGCAGCTCGAGGCCGCCGTCGGTGGCATACACCAGCACGCGGCGGCTGTCTTCGGGGTCGGCTGCGCGTTGCACCATCGATTTGCTCACCATGCGGTCGATCAGCTTGGTCAGCGTCGGTGGGTTGATGCCCTGGCGCTCGGCGATCTCGCCCATCGCGTGGCCTTCGCCGTCGGCCAGCTCGCGCAGCACGCGCCAGTGGTCGCTGGTGACGCCATCGAGCCCGATGTCGCGCGCCAAGCGGTCGGCCACGACACGGCTCGCACGGTCGAGCAACAGGGCCAAGTGGGGCTTGGATGCAGGCATCGCTGTGATATTGTAGAAGTCGCTTTCCGAGGAAAGCAACGCGCGACCGGCACGCGCTCCGTGATGCGTGCGATTCTTTCGCGGCCTGCGAAGAGGGTGGGTGGCCATGCAGCAGACGACGACCGGCAGCGTTGCCGGATCCAGGGCCTTGCCGTCGAAAGCGCCCGCGCGCCGCCGCGCGGCCCGCTTCGAGTCGGTCGACCCCACGTCGGATTTCGTGGTTGGCCTGCTGGTGCCGATCAATGGCTCGGCAGGCATCTGGGGCCCCTCGTCGATCGCCTGCGCACAGCTCGCGCAGGCCGAGATCAACGCCGCCGGCGGCCTGCTCGATCGGCGCCTGCAACTGCGCATCGTCGACTCGTCCGACGAAGCGCTCGACGTCGGCCATGTCACCGGCGAGCTGATGCGCACCGGCGCGATCGACGCCATCGTCGGCATGCACACCAGCCAGGTGCGCGAGCGCGTGCTGCGTGACGTCGCGCGCCAGATTCCGTACGTGTACACGCCGCTGTACGAGGGCGGCGAGCGGACGCCCGGTGTGTTCGCGATCGGCGAGACGCCGGGCCAGCAACTGCGCCCGGCGATCGAGCACCTGATGCAACGCTACCGCGCGCAGCGCTGGATGTTCATCGGCAACGACTACTGCTGGCCGCGCGTGTCGCACAGGCTGGCCGCGCGCTACGTCGGCGACCGCGGCGGTGTGGTGCTGGCCGACCGCTACCTGCCGTTCGGCGTTGAGGATCATGCGCAGTTGCTCGACGAGATCCGGCGGCTGAAGCCCCATGCGCTCCTGCTGTCGCTGGTGGGGCAGGACGCTGTCAATTTCAACCGCGCATTTGGTCGCTGCGGGCTGTCACGCGACGTGTTCCGACTGTCGTGCGCGATCGAGGAGAACGGGCTGCTTGCGATGGGTGCCGACAACACCGACGGCCTGTTCGTGTCGTCGGGTTACTTCGGCTCGCTCGACAACGACGCCAACATGGCCTTCAAGGAGCGCTACCACAACCACTTCGGCGAGCGCGCGCCGACGCTCAACTCGTTGGGGCAGTCCACCTACGAAGGCATGCACTTCATGGCGGCGCTGGCCCGCCGCGCCGCCGACGAAGAGGCGCCGCTGATCGGACCGCTGGTCACGCCGCTGGCGTTTCACTCGGTGCGCGGCACGCGCTACTTCGGCAACGACCAGTGCTCGCAGACCACCTTCCTGGCGCAGGCGCGCGGGCACCTGTTCGAACCCCCGGTGGCGCTGTAGCGCACCCCCGCATCGCATCGCGCATCGCGTGAGTGCACGTGCTGAGCGCGTGTGGTGCGGCATCGGCTGCCCGATGCACAGGCAGGTCAATCCCGGTTGACGGGAAGATATTTTCCGCGGAAAGTATTTGCCGCCGCCCTGCGCGCCGCGCGGGTGATCGAGGAGGGCGTCCATGATCCTGCTGGCCTGGCTGTTCGGCATCATCGCGCTGATCGTCGTGATCGCGATCGCGGTCGCGTTCCTGAATCGCTTCTACCGCAAGTCGTCGCGCGACGCCGCGCTGATCCGCACCGGTTTCGGCGGCCAGAAGATCGTGATCTCCGGCGGTACGCTCGCGCTGCCGTTCCTGCACAAGGTCGACGAGGTCAACATGCGCACGATGCGCGTCGAGGTCGCGCGCACCGGGCCGAAGTCGCTGATCACGCAGGACCGCATGCGCGTCGACGTCGAGCTCGAGTTCTACCTGCGCGTGCAGCCCACCGTCGAAGGGGTGGCCACCGCGGCGCAGGCGATCGGCTCGAAGTCGCTCGGCCCCGAGGGCGTGCGCAACCTGCTGGAAGGCCGCTTCATCGATGCGATCCAGGCCACCGCGGCCGGCTTGACGATGGACTCGCTGCACGACCGGCGCGGCGAGTTCGTGCGCACGATCGGCGAATCGGTGCGCGACAACCTGGCGCACAGCGGCCTGCAGCTCGAATCGGTGTCGCTCACGCGCATGGACCAGGCCGCCGCCGCAGCGCTCGACGACAACAACGCATTTAATGCAGTGGGCCTGCGCAAGCTGGCGGAGATCATCGCCACCAGCAAGAAGCAGCGCGCCGAGATCGAGGCCGATGCCGACGTGTCGGTGCGCCAGACGCAGCTCGAGGCGATCAAGCAGCGCCTCGAGCTGTCGCGCCAGGAGGAGCAGGCTCAGATCGCCCAGCGCCTGGAGATCGAGAAGCTCAAGGCCGCCAGCGATGCCGACACCGCGCGCGCGCGCGAGCAGGCGACAGGCGCCTCCGAGAGCGCCCGCATCGAGCGCGAGAAAGAGACCCGGCTGGCCGAGATCCAGAAGCAACGCGAGCTGCGCCGGCTGGAGATCGAGGCGCAGCTGAGCTCCGAGGTGCGCAAGGTCGACAGCTCGATCGCGCTGGCGCACAAGCACGCCGAAGAGGCCAAGGCGCAGGCCGAAGCCGAGCGCGCGCGCACCGAGATCGTGTTGGCGCAGGAGCAGGTGCAGACCGAGCGCGAGCGCGCGGTGGCCGAGCGCTCGCGCGAGATCGCGCTCAAGCGCGAGCAGGAGCGCGGCGAGGTCGAGACCTCGAAAGCCGAGAGCGAGACCGCGGTGCTGATGATGACAGCCAAGGCCGAGGCCGGCGCCACCACGGCGCGCGCCGAGGCGCAGCGCATCAAGCTGATGGCCGAGTCCGAAGGCACGCGCGCGCTGATCGCGGCCGAGAACTCGCGCACCGGCGAGCTGATGCGCATGCAGCTCGAGCAATACCGGCTCGACCGCATGCCCGAGATCATCGGTCAGATGATGAAGCCGGCCGAGAAGATCGACAGCATCCGCATCCATCAGGTCAGCGGCTTCGGCAGCACGCAGCTCACGCCGGGCGGCACGTCGGGCGGATCGGCGCCGGGCGATCCGGCTAGGCCGCCGATGACGCAGGTGATGGACAGCATCCTGGGCATGGCGTTGCAACTGCCGGCGCTCAAGAGCATCGGCGAATCGATCGGCGTCGACCTGTCGGGCGCGGTGGCGCCCGCCGGCAGCGCCGTCGCGCCTGCGAAGCCAGGCGCCAAGGGCACCTGACCGCCCAGTCGTCGTTCACGACCAACAGCGCTGTTCGCGCACCCCGAGAGGAGAAGACCATGTCGTTTTCACGTCGCCGTTTCATCACCACGGCCTCTGGCGTCGCGGCCATCGGCGGCGCATTGCCGCTGCGCTACGCACTGGCGCAGGGCGGACCGATCAAGCTCGGCTCGGTGCTCGACAACTCGGGCAACCTCGACGCCTACGGCAAGCCGATGGTGCAGGCTACGCAGATGGCGGCCGAGGAGATCAACGCCGCCGGCGGCCTGCTCGGCCGGCAGATCCAGGTGGTGCAGTACGACACCCAGTCGGACATCGCGCTGTACACCAAGTATGCGCAGCAGCTGGCGCGCGACGACAAGGTCGACGTCGTGCACGGCGGCATCACGTCGGCCTCGCGCGAAGCGATTCGCCAGACCTTCCGCCGTGCCAACGTGCTGTACTTCTACAACGTGCTGTACGAAGGCGGCGTGTGCGACCGCAACTGCTTCGTCACCGGCACCACGCCGGCGCAGGCCGTGGAGCCGATCGTCGACATCGCGATCAAGCAGTGGGGCAAGAAGATCTACGTGCTGGCGGCCGACTACAACTACGGCCAGATCACCGCCAAGTGGGTGGCGCACTACGTCAAGCAACGCGGCGGGACGATCGCGCAGACCAGCTTCTTCCCGCTCGACGTGTCGGACTTCGGCTCGACGATCGCCAAGATCCAGGAGGCCAAGCCCGATGCCGTGTGCGCGGCGCTGGTCGGTGGCGCGCACCTGTCGTTCTTCCGCCAGTGGGCCGCCTCGGGCATGAACAAGAAGATCCCGCTGTTCTCGACCACCTTCGGCGTCGGCAATGAGCACCTGGCGCTGTCGGCGGCAGAAGGCGACGGCATCCTGATCGCCGGCAACTACAGCCAGGAAGAGACGACGCCGGCCAACAAGGACTTCCTCGCACGCTGGGCCAAGCGCTTTGGCGACACCAAGATCGTGCACGAGATCGCCGTGTCGCAGTACCAGGGCATCAAGCTGTGGGCCGAGGCGGTGAAGAAGGCCGCCTCGCTCGATCGCGAGAAGCTGATCAAGACGCTGGAAGGCGGGGTCACCATCGACGGGCCGGCGGGCGCGGTGACGATGGACGGCAAGACGCACCACGCGTCGCTGGACATCAAGGTGATGGAGGTCAAGGGCCAGAAGCTGACGATCAAGTCGTCGTCCAAGGCGCGCCCGCCGAGCGACACGGCGGCTTCGTGCAACCTCGAAAAGAATCCCAACGAGAACAAGCAGTTCGAGGTGACCATTTGACCCCCGGCCGTCTGGCGGCCGCCCCCCGAGGGGGCTGCCAAACCCGACCGGGGGACCCGGATCGGGTTTGCCGCGCTAAGTGGCGCCGCTCCCCCAGGTCGCCTTGCGGCAACCTGTCCCCGAGGGGAACGCGGCCTTCTCGAGCATTGCAGAGCTAACGCCATTTGCCGTGGACTACGCCGCCGTCGTCCTGCTCGAGATCCTGTACATGATCGCCTTCCTGGCGCTGATCAGCGCCGGGTTGGCGGTGGTGTTCGGGATGATGCGCGTGATCAACCTCGCGCACGGCGAGTTCGTGATGATCGGCGGCTACACCACGATCGCCAGCATCCGCGCCGGCATCGACATCTGGTTCGCGATGCTGGTGCTGTCGCCGCTGGTGGTGGCCATTCTCGGGCTGCTGGTGGAGCGCATCGTGGTGCGGCACCTGTACGGCCGCATGATCGACACCATGCTCGCCACCTGGGGCCTGAGCCTGCTGATGGTCGGGTTGGTGACGCTGATCTTCGGCAATACCGCGGTCAGCGTGCCCGCACCGATCCAGTCGTACCAGGTGGGCGCCTACCAGATGGGTGGCTACAACCTGTTCATCATCGCGATCGCCATCCTGATGCTGCTGTTGCTGTGGCTGGTGCTGCGCCACACGCGCATCGGCTTGATCGCGCGCGGCGCGATGCAGAACGCCGAGGTCGCGTCGTCGCTCGGCTACAACCCGCAGCGCATCTACATGTGGACCTTCACTGCCGGCGCCGCGCTGTCGGGGCTGGCCGGCGGCGTGATGGCACCGCTCACCGGGCTGCTGCCGTCCTCGGGCGCGCTCTACATCGCCAAGGCGTTCATCACCGTGATCACCGGCGGCGCCGCGATCATCTCGGGCACGCTGGCCAGCGCCGCGATCTTCGGCACGGTCAACCAGATCGTCTCGTTCGGCTCGACCCCGGTGATCGGCGAGATCGCAATGCTCGCGCTGGCGATCATCCTGCTGCGCCTGATGCCGCAGGGCATCACCGGGCGCTTCTTCCGCAACTCCACATGAGCCGCCGGGCCGTTCCCAAGGCGACATCGACGTCGCGGCGAAGACCCACAACGGCGCGCAGCGCTTGTGATGGGGTCGCCCATACCGCAGTGCGCAGCACGGAGGCTGCCAGATGACCGGACCGACCTTCGGCATCGGGCGCGTGCGCTGGGTCTGGTTCATGGTCGGCGCGCTGGTGCTGCTGTTGCTGCCGGCGGTGACGTCGACCAACACCCCGACGCTGCTGCTGATCTGGGCGCTGTTCGCACTTTCGCTCGGGCTGCTGTGGGGCTTCGCCGGGCTGTTGAGCTTCGGCCACGCGGCGTACTTCGGCCTCGGTGCGTACACCTACGCGATCGCATCGACCAACGTCGGCGAGAGCACGGGGCCGCTGCTGCTGGCGATCGTGCTGCCAGCCATCGTGGCCGCGGTGATCGGTGCGATGATGTTCTACGGCCGCATCAGCGACGTCTACATGGGCGTCATCACGCTGGTTGTCACGCTGATCCTGTTCAAGTTCATGAACGCCACGGCGGGCGACGCCTATCGCATCGGGTCGGCGCGCCTGGGCGGCTTCAACGGCATCCCGGCGTTCCCGGTGCTCAACGTGCCCGGCGATCCGTCGGTGCAGATCTACGGCACGCCGTTCTACTACGTGGTCGCCGTGCTGTTGTTGCTGTGCTACCTGCTGGGCCGCTGGATCCTGGGGTCGTACTTCGGCCGCGTGCTGATCGGCATCCGGGAGAACGAAGCCCGCGTCGAGCTGCTGGGCTACAGCGCGCCGCTGTACAAGACCGCGATCTTCACGATCTGCGCCGCGATGGCTGCGCTGGCGGGCTGCCTGTTCGCCAACTGGGCCGAGATCGTGACGCCGGGTGTCTTCAGCCTCGGCGCGTCGGCCGAGGTGATCGTGTGGACCATCGTCGGCGGCCTCGGCACGCTGGCTGGCCCGATGCTCGGTGCGATCGTGCTCGGCGCGCTGAAGCTGCTGCTCGGCCAGCAGACGCTGATCGACAACTCCCTGGTGCTCGGTGCGATCCTGGTGCTGGTGGTGCTGCTGCTGCCGCGCGGACTGCTGCCCACGCTGGCGCGCTGGCGCCAGCGCCAGGCGGTGGCCAGCATCAGCCGGCGTCAGGCCAGCAGCACGCGGCGCCGTCGCGCGGCGCGGAGCGACCCATGAGCGCGCACGGCCGCTGCGAGGCGCTCGTGCCGCAGCGCATCCGCGCGCTGGGTGCCCGATGACCGATACCGTGCTCGACACGCGCGATCTGTCGATGCGCTTCGGCGGCGTGCAAGCCGTCAACAACGTCAACTTCTCGCTGGCGGAGCGCGAGCTGCGCTGCCTGATCGGCCCCAACGGCGCCGGCAAGAGCACGTTCTTCAAGTGCCTCACCGGTCAGATCCGCCTCAACCACACGCACGGCCGCGTGCTGATCCGCGGCCACGACGTGACTGGCTGGCGCGCCTACGAGATCGTGCGCCTGGGCGTGGGCATCAAGACGCAGGTGCCGTCGGTGATGAATGGCCTGACGGTCGAGGAGAACCTGTGGCTGTCGGCGCGCCGCGTCAATGGGCGCGAGGCGGTGTCGTCGGTGGTGGCTGAGGTCATCGAGCAGATGTCGCTGGCTGCGATCGCACGCCGCCTGGTCGGCGAGCTCGCGCACGGGCAGCGGCAACTGGTGGAAATCGGGCTGGTGCTCGCGCAACGGCCGTGGCTGCTGCTGCTCGACGAGCCGGCCGCCGGCATCACCGGCGCCGAGACTGCGCAGCTGGTTCGCATCATCCAGCAGGTGAACCAGAAGGCGACCATCGTGGTGGTCGACCACGACATGGAGTTCGTGCGCATGCTCGGTTCCCGCGTCACGGTGATGCACCAGGGTGCGATCCTGCGCGAAGGGCCGGTCGACGAGGTGCTGTCGGACGCGCTGGTGCGCGAGGTGTACATCGGGAGCCGCGCCAAATGAACGGCGCCGACCGCAGCGACCCCGGCGTGGCCGACGCGAGCGCCACGCCGCGCAGCGACGTCGTGCTCGAGGTGGCCGGGCTGCGCGCCGGCTATGGCCACGTGCCGGTGCTGCACGGCATCGACTTCCAGTTGCGCGAGGGCGAGGCGGTGGGCATCGTCGGTCACAACGGCGTCGGCAAGACCACCTTGCTGAAGGCGCTGATCGGCCTGGTGCCGGCGGGTGCGGGGCGCGTGTCGATCGATGGCATCGACGCCACGCGCATGAAGGCGCACGAGCGCAGCCGGCTCGGCATCGGCTACGTGCCGCAGGGCCGCGGCATCCTGCCCGGCCTCACCGCTCTGGAGAACCTGCGTCTGGCGTGGACCGCCGACTCCGGCGAGACCGAGCCAGCGGCGATCGAGCGCGTGCTCGACACGCTGCCCAGGCTGCGCACGCTGCTCGACCGCAAGGGCGGCGCGTTGTCGGGCGGCGAGCAGCAGATCCTCGCGCTCGGCCGCGCGCTGATGCCGTCGCCGTGGCTGCTGCTGCTCGACGAGCCGTCCGAAGGCATCCAGCCGTCGATCGTGCAGGAGATCGGCGAGATCCTGGCGGCGCTGCGCAAGCGCGACCGCCTGTCGCTGTTGATCGTCGAGCAGAACCTGGATCTGGTGCTCGACGTGGCCGACCGCATCGTCGTGATCGAGCGCGGCCGCATCGAGCGTGAGGTCGATGCGCACGTCGTGCAAGCCGGCGGCCTGGCCGACATGCTCGGCATGGGCGCGCCGCGCTACGCGCGGCCGGCGGCGGCACCGCGCGCTGCGGCCGCATCGCCGCGTCCGTCGAACACGCCCACGGCGAGCGCGGCGCTGCGCGCGACCCCTGCCGTACCCGCTGCCGCAGCGTCGCGCCCGACGCCGCTGTCGAGTGCCAACGCAGTCGCGTCGCCGCCTGCGCGGACTTCGCCCGACAGCGCCACACCCGCCCTTCGAGGTGACACCATGACGATGGTCAAACGACCCACGATCGAACAGCTGCAGAAGATCGTCAGCTCGCTGCACATGAGCATGTCGGAGCGCGAGATCGGGGAGTACCTCGACGTGCTCGAGGGCACGATGCAGGCCTACGACCGCGTCGAACAGTTGCCCGACTACCTGCCCGAGGTGCGCTATCCGCGCACGCCGGGCACGCGGCCGAGCCCGACCGAGAACCCGTTGGGCGCGTGGTACGTGAAGTCCGAAGTGAAGGGCGCGCCGTACGGGCCCTTGACGGGCAAGCGCGTGGTGCTGAAGGACAACGTCTGCCTGGCCGGCGTGCCGATGATGAACGGCGCCTCGACGCTCGAAGGCTACGTGCCCGACGTCGACGCCACGGTGGTCACGCGCATCCTCGACGCCGGCGGCACCATCGTCGGCAAGGCGCACTGCGAGTACTTCTGCCTGTCCGGCGGCAGCCACACGTCGGCCGCGGGGCCGGTGCACAACCCGTACAAGATCGGCTACAGCGCGGGAGGCTCGTCCAGCGGGTGCGCCGCGCTGGTCGGCGCCGGCGAAGTGGAGATGGCGATCGGCGGCGACCAGGGCGGTTCGATCCGCATGCCCGGTTCGTACTCGGGCTGCTACGGCATGAAGGCCACGCACGGGCTGGTGCCCTACACCGGCGTGATGCCGATCGAGGCGACCATCGATCACACCGGCCCGATGACGACCACGGTGGCCGATAACGCGCTGTTGCTCGAGGTGATCGCCGGGCCCGACGGGCTCGACCCGCGGCAGTACAACGTGCGCGTCGACAAATACACCGCCGCACTCGGTCGCGGCGTGGCGGGCCTGCGCATCGGCGTGCTCACCGAGGGCTTTCGCCATCCGTCGTCGGAGCCCGACGTCGACCAGAAGGTGCGGCAGGCGGCCGATCGCTTGCGTGCGCTGGGTGCGATCGTCGAGGAGGTGTCGATCCCGATGCACCTCGACGGTCCCGCAATCTGGACCCCGATCGCGCTCGAAGGCCTGCAGGCGCAGATGATGCACGGCAACGGCATGGGCTTCAATTGGGAAGGGCTGTACACGACGAGCCTGCTCGATGCGCACGCCAACTGGCGCGCGCGCGCGAACCAGCTGTCGCGCACGCTGAAGATCTCGATGCTGGCCGGCGAGTACTTCATCCGCACCTACCGCGGCCACTACTACGCCAAGGCGCAGAACCTGTCGCGCCTGCTGAAGAAGACCTACAACGATGCGTTCGCGCGCCACGACCTGCTGCTGATGCCGACCACGCCGATGAAGGCCACGCCGCTTCCGGCGCAGGACGCGCCGCTGTCGCTGTACTGCCAGCGTGCGTTCGAGATGCTGCCCAACACCTGCCCGTTCGACGTCAGCGGGCACCCGGCGATGAACGTGCCGTGCGGCATGTCGGGCGGCCTGCCGGTGGGCATGCAACTGGTGGCGGCGCACTACAACGAGTCGACGATCTACCGCGCCGCGCACGCGTTCGAGCAGCTCGGCGACTGGCGCAACTTCTAGCGCGCCGCTGCACTCGCGCGATGTCGGTCAACCCGTTCCGTTCCGACTGGCTCAGCGCGGGCCAGGACGATCGGCTGCGCCCGCAGGGCACGCAGTCGTACGTGGCCGGCACCACCGACGAGGTGTTGCGCTTCCTGACCATTGCGCAGCAGCTCGACAAGACGGTCGGCCGCCACGGTTCGCGCGATGCCGCGATCTTCGAAGCCGAGAACCTGCGCCTGTCGTGGTACGACCTCAAGTCCAAGGCCGACGAGCTGGCGGCCGGCCTGCTCGCGCTGGGCTTGCGGCGCGGCAACCGCGTGGGCATCTGGGCGCCGAACCGGCACGAATGGGTGGTCACGCAGTTCGCCACGGCGCGCGCCGGGCTGATCCTGGTCAACATCAACCCGGCGTATCGCAAGAGCGAGCTCGAGTACGCGCTCAACAAGGTCGGTTGCCGCGCGCTGGTGATGGCGCGCCGCTACAAGAACAGCGACTACCTCGGCATGCTGGGCGACATCGCGCCCGAGATCCACTTCAAGGGCGCCAGCGAGGTGCTCGATTGCGTGCGGTTGCCGTCGCTGAAGCACGTGGTGTTGCTCGACGACGATCCGGTGCCACCACGTTGCCTGTCGTACCGCCAGGTGCGCAAGCTCGGCGGCCCCGCGCAGCGCGGTCGGCTCGACGCACTGAGCGCCGCGCTCGACCCCGACGACGCGATCAACATCCAGTTCACCAGCGGCACCACCGGCTCGCCGAAGGGCGCGACCTTGTCGCATTTCAACATCGTCAACAACGCGCGCTTCTGCGCCAAGGCGATGGCGCTGTCGCCGGACGACAAGCTGTGCATTCCGGTGCCGCTGTACCACTGCTTCGGCATGGTGCTAGGGGTGCTGTGTTGCGTGACCTCCGGCGCGACGATGGTGTTTCCCGGCGAGGGCTTCGACGCCGCCGACACGCTGAAGGCCATCGCCAAGCACCGCTGCACCGCGCTGCACGGCGTGCCGACCATGTTCACCGCGATGCTCGCCGACCCCGGCTTCGCGCAGCACGACCTGTCGTCCTTGCGCACCGGCATCATGGCCGGCGCGCCGTGCCCCATCGAGACGATGCGCCAGGTGATCGCGCAGATGCACATGCGCCAGATCACGATCGGCTACGGCATGACCGAGACCTCGCCGATCTCGTTCCAGTCGGGGCTCGACGATGCCGTCGAACGCCGCGTGTCGACGGTCGGCCGGGTGCAGCCGCACCTGGAGGTGAAGATCGTCGACGCGGCGGGCCGCATCGTGCCGATCGGCCAGTCCGGCGAGCTGTGCACGCGCGGCTATTCGGTGATGCGCGGCTACTGGGACGATGCCGAACGCACCGCCGAATCGATCGACCTGGCCGGCTGGATGCACTCGGGCGACCTGGCGACGATCGACGCCGAGGGCTACTGCAACATCGTGGGCCGCGTGAAGGACATGCTGATCCGCGGCGGCGAAAACGTCTACCCGCGCGAGATCGAGGAGTACCTGCTGCGACACCCCGCGGTGCAGGACGCGCAGGTGTTCGGCGTGCCCGATCTCAAGTACGGCGAAGAGGTTTGCGCCTGGGTGGTGCTGCGTCGCGGGCAGTCATTGACCGAGCAGCAGGTGCGCGACTTCTGCAAGGGCGAGATCGCGCACTACAAGGTGCCGCGCTACGTGCGCGTCGTCGAGCAGTTTCCGCTCACCGCCACCGGCAAGCCGCAGAAGTTCGAGATGCGCGACGCCATGATCCGCGAGCTGGGTCTGAGCATCGAGCGCACAGCCTGACCTCCTGCATGGGCTTGGACGCCCGCTCTACGATGAGCGCCATCACCACGGAGACATCGATGACGACGACACGACGGATACTGGCCGCCGCGCTGGCGACTCTGGCTGTGCAGGCGCAGGCCCAGGGCCTCGACGTGCCGGCCAAGAACCTGCCGGTGCCCAACACGGTCAGCCCGCAGGTGCAGAAGCTCATCGGCGCACCGCGCCGCACCGGCTGGGACGTCTTGCCCAAGACCGGCGAGGAGTGGAAGCCGGTGGCCGAGGCGGGTGCGCAAGGCACGATCAAGGCACTGCCGGGCCTGCTCGAGCGCATGAAGGTCAAGGTCGAGAAGACGACGATCGACGGTGTGCGCGCCTTCATCGTGACGCCCGAGACGATCGCGCCGGCCAACCGCGATCGGGTGCTGATCCAGATGCACGGCGGCTGCTATGTGCTCAACCCCGGCGAAGCCGGCCTGCCCGAGGCGGTGCTGATGGCCGGCTTCGGCGGCTTCAAGGTGATCTCGGTCGACTACCGCATGCCGCCCGAGGCGTACTTTCCAGCCGCGCTCGACGACGGCATGACGGTGTACCGCAGCGCGCTGAAGTCGACACCCTCGAAGAACATCGCGATCCTCGGCACCTCGGCGGGCGGTGCGCTGACGCTCGAGATGGTGCTGCGCGCCAAGCAGCTCAACCTGCCCGTGCCGGGCGCCATCGCCCCCGGCACGCCGATGTCCGACGTGACCAAGGTCGGCGACACGTTCTACACCAACGAGCTGGTCGACAACGTGCTGGTCTCGCGCGACGGCTTCTGCGACGCCGGTGCCAAGGTCTACGCCGCCGGCCACGACATGAAGGATCCGCTGATCTCGCCGGTGTACGGCGACATGAGCGGCTTCCCGCCGACCATCCTCACCAGCGGCACGCGCGACCTGTTGCTCAGCAACACGGTGCGCGTGCACCGCAAGCTGCGGCAGGCCGGCGTCGACGCGGTGCTGCAAGTGTTCGAAGGGCAATCGCACGCACACTACCTGCGCGATGACTCCGCACCGGAGACCAAGGAGGTGTTCGGCGAGATCAGCGCATTCTTCGACAGACACTTGGGCAAGTAGAGACGCGAGGCGCGCCAGCGCCGTCGCGTCGTCCTGCCCGCAGGCCGCCGCGACGGCGGCCCGCGCTCAATCCAGCACCACGCGCGGAAAATAGAACGACACCACCCAGTTCGGCTGGTCGACGATCGAGCTGATGCGCAGGTCGGCGCACACGCTGCACAGCATGTAGGCGTCGATCGGCGAATAGTTGTAGCGCTTGGCGAGCAGCTCGATCATCTCCGACACCGCGGCGCGCGCGCCGGCCATCAGGTCGGGGCCGATGCCGGTGGTGACCTCGTAGCCCTTCTTCTCGAAGTGCGTGGACACCGGCCCGGGCACCACGTAGCGCGGCGAGCGCAGGCGCGCGTCCCGGACCAGCTCGATCTTCAGGCTGACGTCGATCGCACTCTCGATCGCGGTGCCGCACACCTCGCCGTCGCCCTGCGCGGCGTGGGTGTCGCCGACCGAGAACAACGCGCCATTCACCTCGATCGGCAGGAACAACTCGGTGCCTTCGCAGATGTCGCGCACGTCCATGTTGCCGCCCACGTGACGCGGCGGAATGATGCTGTGCAGGCCGGGCTCGGCGAGCGCGACGCCGATCGTGCCGCACATCGGTTTGAGCGGCACGCGGCCGCCGGGACCGTACATCGCCGGCTTCAGTGCCGGGTCGTAGTGCCAGTGATGCAGGTGCGCATCGGGGAACTGGTCGGCCAGCAGACCGAACCCCGGGATGTTGCCGGTCCAGCCCCATCCCGAGGGCCTGAACGACAGCACGGTCACCTTCAGCGCATCACCGGGCTTGGCGCCGTCGACGAACACCGGCCCGGTCACCGGGTTGACGCGCGCCAGATCGAGCTTCACCAGGTCGGCTGCGGTGGAGGCTTTCGTCAGCTGGCCCGACGAGGCGTCGACCGTCTCGAAGTGCACGGTCTCGCCGGGCGCGATCTTCAGCGTCGGCTCAAACGCGTTGTTCCAGCCGTGGTGGATGTGCTCACGGTGGATGGTGTGCTGGGTGTGGTCGTGCGAGCTCAAAGGAGGTCTCCTCACACCGCGACGGTGAGCGCACCGTCGATCACCAGGTTCGTGCCCGAGATGCGGCTCGCCACCGGACTCGAGATGAACACCACGCCGTTGGCCACCTCTTCGGCGGTGCCGAAGCGGCCGGTCGGGTTGACCTTCAGGGTCGACGCGAACAGGTCGGGCACGTTCTTCTCGATGGTCTGCCAGATGCCGCCGTCGAAATAGGTGTTGCCCGGCGAGACGCAATTGACGCGAATGCCTTTGCCCACCAACTGGCGGCTCAGGCCCTTGGCGTAATGAATCAGCGCGGCCTTGATCGCGCCGTACGAGCCGGCGGCGAAATCGACTTCGAAGCCCGAGACGCTGGAGATCAGCACGATCGATGCGCTCTTCGACTTCTCGAGGTGCGGCACCGCCGCCTGCACCGCGTTGACGCTGTGCATCATGTCGACGCGGAACGACTTCTCCCAGGTGTCGGCGTTGTCGCCCACTGCCAAGCCGCTGACGTTGCACACCAGTGCATCGATGCCGCCGAGCTCGCTGGCACTGGCGTTGACCCAGCCGGCCAACGCCGCGCCGTCGGCGACGTCGAACGCGCGCCCGAACGCCTTCACGCCCTTGGCCTTGAGCGCCGACACCGCGATGCCGACCTCGTCGGCGTTGCGCGCGCAGATCGACACGTCCGCGCCTTCGGCGGCGAAGCCCAACGCGATCGCGCGGCCGATGCCCTTGCTGCCGCCGGTGACGAGTGCACGTTTGCCTTTGAGTCCGAGATCCATGGCTGCTCCTTCGCTGCAGATGAGCGTCGCAGTATCGGCCGGGGCGCGCCGGTGGTTGCATCGACCCTGGCCGCGTCAAGGGCGCCGGCGCGCGCAGGTGCACACGCGGGCGCCAACCGCACGCAGCCGCGTGCACACGGGCGCCAACCGCACTACAGTCGCGCCGTGGCCCGTGGCGCCGTGCGCACCTTTCGCAGCGCGGCCACCTTCCGGTGGCGGCTTGGCGGTGCGCTGGCCGCGTCGGCGCTGGCAGCAGCCGTCGCCTGCGGCAGCAGCGCGGTGCAGGCGCAAAGTACCGAGCGCGCGCTGACGGGCGACGAGGTGCGGCGCATCGTCGCGCTGGGCCCGTGGCCCGCGCCGCAGCGGCGCGACCCCGGCAACCGCGTGTCGGGCGACGCGCACGCGATCGAGCTCGGACGCCAGCTGTTCCGCGACCCGCGCATGTCGCCGGTGGGCTACATCGCGTGCGTCACCTGCCACCAGCCCGACCGCGCGTTTACCGACACCAAGGCGCGCGCGCACGGCCTGGCCGATCTGCCGCGCAACACGCCGGCGTTGGCCAACCTGAGCCTGCAGCGCTGGTACGGCTGGGGCGGGGCCAGCGACAGCCTGTGGATGGCCAGCATCAAGCCGATCCTCGACGCGCGCGAATTCAACGGCAACAGCGCGCTGGTGACGCGGCTGTTCGCGCGCGAGCCCGAGCTGGCCGCGTGCTATCGCCGCGTGTTCGGCGGCACCCCGCTGCGCCAGCCCGAGCGCACGGTGGTCAACGTCGGCAAGGCACTCGCCGCATACGTCGAGACACTGGTCACCGGCCGCACGCCGTTCGACGACTTTCGCGACGCGCTGGCGCGCGGCGACGCGCCGGCCGCGGCCAGCTACCCAGCGGCGGCGCTGCGCGGGTTGAAGCTGTTCGTCGGGCGCGCCGGCTGCGTCGGCTGCCACGGCGGCCCCAACTTCTCCGACGGCGCGTTCCATCCCGGTGTGATGCCGGAGGACGACATGACCGCCGCCGTGGCGCGAGCGTTGGCCGACGACGGCCGGCTCGGCGACGCGCGCTACCTGAAAGCCAGCCGCTTCAACCTGCAGGGCGCCTACAACGACGACATCAGCCGCCGCAACGCGACGCCGACGCGCCACCTGGCGGCCACCCACACGCTGGCCGGGCAGTTTCGCACCCCGACGCTGCGCAACGTGGCGGTCACGGCGCCGTACTTCCACAACGGGCAGAGCGAGCGCCTCGCCGATGCCGTGCAGCACGCGCAGCGCGCCCACGGCACACCGGCCCAGCCCCTGCTGATGGGCGAGATCGATGACCTGGTCGCGTTCCTCGACACGCTGACTGACGCGCACGGCTCGCGCCGCCCGTGGAACCCGTCGGGACTGACGCGTTGCCCGTGACGCCGCCTCAGGCCTGCCAGACGCCGTAGCCCTGCTCGCGCAGGCCGATCGCAAGCTCGACCTCCATCTCGCGCGCCGCTTGGTACGGCATCGGGTTGAACACCTCGTACAGGGCCGGCAGCAGGCGCAGCCCGTAGTCGCGCACGAAGCGGTTGGCCTGGATGTCGGCCTTGTGCTTGTCGAAGCGCAGGTCGGGGTCCAGCCCGGTCATGCCCACGTACACCAGCGGCTTGCCGAGTTGATGATCCGGGTTGGCGCGGCGAAAGCTCGGCTCGTTCCACACACGGTCTGACAACTCGACCACGTAGACGTGGTGCGTCGAGCGGGGTCGGCGAGGCGGCATGCTCGAGGCAGTGCGAACGGTCGCGCCCACAGCATGCCACGCTGCGCCACAGCGCGCCGCCGCAGTGGCGGCGATGCTGCACCGGCATTGCCGAGCGCGCCGGTTTGCGGGCACAGTCCGTGACTGGAGGGATGGGGCCTGCGGGCCCGAAAGGAGTCTGCGATGGCCTTGGACCCCAGCATGAGAAAGAAGGGCCTGCCGCCGGCGGCCTGGATCCTGGGCGCGATGGTGATCGGGATCATCCTCGGCTACATGGTGTTCACCAGCTTCCCGGACAAGAAGACGGCCACTCAGATCGCCGGCTACATCTCGATCATCTCCGACGTCTTCCTGCGGCTGATCAAGATGCTGATCGGGCCGCTGGTGTTCTCGACGCTGGTGGTGGGCATCGCGCACATGGGCGACGCGGCCTCGGTGGGGCGCGTGTTCGGCAAGGCGCTCGGCTGGTTCATCACCGCCTCGCTGATCTCCCTGGTGCTCGGTCTCATCATGGCCAACCTGCTGCAGCCAGGCCATAACCTCGGGCTGCCGCTGCCCGACATCGGCGCGTCGGCCAACCTCGCGACCTCCAAGTTCACGCTGAAGGATTTCGTCAGCCACCTGGTGCCCAAATCGTTCGCCGAGGCGATGGCCAACAACGAGATCCTGCAGATCGTGGTGTTCTCGATGTTCTTCGGCGTCGCGCTGGCCGCGCTCGGCGAGCGCGCCAAGACGCTGGTGGCCGCGATCGACGAGCTGGCACACGCCATGCTCAAGATCACCGGCTACGTGATGAAGCTCGCGCCGCTGGCGGTGATGGCCGCGATGGCCGCGACGGTGGCGGTCAACGGCCTGGAGATCCTGCTGAAGTTCGCCGTCTTCATGGGCGACTTCTACATCGGGCTCATCCTGCTGTGGGGCATCCTCGTCTTCGCCGGCTTCGTGTTCCTCGGGCCGCGCGTGTTCAAGCTGCTGGTGCTGATCAAGGAGGCGTTCCTGTTGTCGTTCGCCACCGCGAGCTCGGAAGCCGCGTACCCCAAGATCCTCGACGCGCTCGATCGCTTCGGTGTCAAGCGCAAGATCTCGAGCTTCGTGATGCCGATGGGCTACTCGTTCAACCTCGACGGCTCGATGATGTACTGCACCTTCGCCGTGCTGTTCATCGCCCAGGCCTACGACATCGTGTTGCCGCTGGGCACGCAGATCACGATGCTGCTGATCCTGATGCTCACCTCCAAGGGCATGGCCGGCGTGCCGCGCGCGTCGCTGGTGGTGATCGCGGCGACGCTGAACCAGTTCAACATTCCGGAGGCCGGGCTGCTGCTGATCCTCGGCGTCGACACCTTCCTCGACATGGGTCGCTCGGCCACCAATGCGGTGGGCAACTCGATCGCCACGGCGGTGGTCGCCAAGTGGGAGGGCGAACTGCTGACCGAGAGCGAGGCCGAGGCCAACGTGCGCGTGCTCGACGCGCAGCCGGCGCAGGCGTGATGCCGATGAACGCGCGCGCCGCTGCGCGGCTCGCCACCGTGGCCACCTGGCTGGCGTGCGCGGCAGCGCCGCTGCGTGCGCAGACCGAGCCAACGCCTACCGCACCAGCCGCACTCACCGGCACGCTGGCCAAGGTGCGCGACGCCGGCGCGGTGACGATCGGCTACCGCGAATCGTCGGTGCCGTTCTCGTATCTGTCCTCGCGCGGCGAGCCGATCGGCTACTCGATCGAGCTGTGCAAGGCGCTGGTCGACGCGATCGGCGACGCCGTGCACAAGACGCTGGCGATCCGCTGGGTGGCGGTGAACCCGGCCACCCGCATCGAAGCGGTGAGCAGCGGCCGTGTCGACCTCGAATGCGGCTCGACCACCAGCAACCTGGAGCGCCAGAAGCTGGTGAGCTTTTCGCCGATCCTGTTCGTGGCCGGCACCAAGCTGCTGGTGAAGAAAGGCTCGCCGGTCAAGTCGTTTCGCGACCTGGCCGGGCAGACGGTGGCGGTGACCGGCGGCACCACCAACGAAAAGACGATGCGCGACCTGTCGGCGCGCTTCAAGCTCAACCTGAACCTGCTGGTGTCGCCCGACCACGCCGAGTCGTTCGCGCAGGTCAAGTCGGGCAGGGCGGTTGCCTTCGCGCTCGACGACGTGCTGCTGTACGGCTTCATCGCGCAGGACAAGAGCGACAACGGCGGCCGCACCGACTACGACGTGGTGGGCGAGTTCCTGTCGTACGACCCCTACGGGGTGATGTTCCGCAAGGGCGATGCGTCGCTGGCGCAGGTGGTCCACGACACCTTCGTCACGCTGGCGCAGGAAGGCGAGATCGAGCGCCAGTACAAGCGCTGGTTCCTGCGCAAGCTGCCCTCGGGCACCAGCATCGACCTGCCGATGAGCCCGCAGCTCGAGACCCTCATCCAGACGCTCGGCGGCAAGACCGAGTAGCCGTGCCGCGCACGCTCACGCGTGCTCGTCGAGCCGAGAGGCCACGCGTCAGGTGTGGGCCTCGTGCACCTCGCCCCACAGCGACACCCAGTCGGTGCCGGCCATGTCGGTGGCTCGGCCGTCGCGCTCGAAGAAGCGGTTCGGGATCTGGAACACCGCGAGGAACAGCCCGCCGTTGGGCGACCACGCGCTGTGGCGGCTGCCGGCGGGCCGCCAGATGAACTGGCCGGCCTTGCACTCGATGCCGGCGTCGGGGCCGCTCAGATCGACCAGGTGGCCCTCGAGCACGAAGGTCTGCTCGATGCGCACGTGCTCGTGGTCGGGCAGCTCGGTGCCCGGCGCCATGCGCGTCAGCGCGGTCACCAGGCCGCTGGCGCGGTCGAACAGCAGCGTCTTGGTCTCGATGCCGGGAAATCGCGTGGCGCGCCACGGCAGGCTGTCGACATCGACCAGGCGCGAGGCGAGCGGCGCGAGCGCGGCGTGGGCCTGGACGTCGGGCGTGACGGCGGTGGTCATGCGAAGTCTCCGGCACGGGCCATCGCGGCGGCGCCACGACGTCCGGCACTGCGCTGCATTATCGTGGCCGACTTTGCTCGCCCGGTTGCGCAGGGCTTTGTGTCGATGTCGCCGTTGTCGCTGGTGTTCGGTGCCTGTGCGTTTGCCAGCGGCTTCGCACTGCGCACGGTCGACCCGCTGATCCTGCCGATCGCGCAGCGCTTCGAGGTCACGCCGGCCACCGCCGCGCTGCTGACCTCGGCGTATGCGCTGCCGTATGCCTTCGCGCAGCCGCTGCTCGGCCCGCTGGGCGACCGCTTCGGCAAGCTACGCTGCATCCAGGCCTGCGTGGTGGTGCTCGCCGTGGCGCTGGTGCTGGGCGTGCTGGCGCCGAGCTTTCAATGGCTGCTGGCATCGCGCCTGCTGGCCGGCGCGTTCGCGGGCGGTCTGATTCCGCTCGTGCTGGCCGGATTCGGCGACGCCTACGACCTGCAGACCCGGCAGGTGATGGTGGGGCGCCTGCTGGTGGCGATCATCTCGGGCCAGATGCTCGGCTCGGCGTGCGCGGGCATCGTCAGCAGCGCGTTCGGCTGGCGCAGCGCGCTCGCTCTGGCCGCCGCGGTGGCGGTGGTCGCCGCGGTGGCGGCCTGGAGCGCGCTGCCGCGCGCGCAGCAACCCACCACGGCGCCGGTGACGCTGTCGTTCGCCGGCCTGTACGCGCACGTGTTCGACAACCGCAAGGCGTTCTGGCTGTACGGCGCGGTGGTGGTCGAAGGGACGCTGGTGTTCGCGCCGTTCCCCTACATGGGACAGCTGCTGATCGAGCACGCGGGCAGCGACGCCGGCGCCGCGCCGACGCAGACCGGGCTGGTGCTGGCCGCGTTCGGCGTCGGCGGCATCGTCTATGGCTTCGCGGTGCGGCGCATCGTGGCGGCGCTGGGCGTGCCGCGCATGTGTGCGATCGGATCGGCCGTGGTGGCCGCAGCCTATGCCACCTTCGTCGCGTGGCCCGTGTGGTGGCTCTATGCGATCGTGATGGCGGCCTGCGGCATGGGCTACTACATGCTGCACAACTCCCTGCAGATCGAAGCCACCGAGCTCGCGCCGTCGGCGCGCGGCTCGGCGGTGGCACTGTTCGCGTGTGGCTTCTTCGCCGGCCAGGCGCTCGGGCCGCCGCTGTTCGGAGCGCTGATGCACGCCTTCGGCTTCACGGTCGCGTTGCTGACGGTGGCGCTGGGCATCGCGCTGCTCGGCCGCGTGGTGGTGCGCACCATCGTCCGCTGAGCAGCTGTCGCGGGCCGGCAAGCCTGGATTGCCCGGCCCGCCGATTTGCCGCACCATCGCGCCCAGCCAAGAGGGTGGCCCAAGGGGTGTGCGTGGTCTCGAAGGAACACGAGCACAAGGACAGCGACGCCGGTTTCACGCTCGACCCGTCGCAGGTGGCCGAGCGCCGTGCCGCCGCCGAACGCCGCATGCACACGATCCAGATGCCGGTCGTGCGCGCGCTCGGGTTCGCCGTGGTGTGCGTGCTGGTGGTGCTCGACGACTGGCGCACCGGCGAATCGCTGAGCAGCCCGCAGCTGCTGGCGTTGCTGGCCGGCAACCTGCTGTACGCCGGCTTGAGCTGGCCGTTTCTGCGCTGGGCCTGGGGGCGCGGGCGCATCGACTGGAGCTTCACGTTCCTGCACCTCGACCTTCTGGTGTGGCTGGTCAACCTGTACCACCTCGAGCCGAGCACGCTGTTCTTCGCCTACTTTCTGCTGATCCGCGTGGCCGACCAGGTGGGCTTCGGCTTCCGCCGTGCGCTGTACTTCAACTACGTCGTGTGCGCCGGCTATCTCGCGTACTCGGTGTGCGTGGCGCTGATCGAGCCGGGGCGCGCGTCCTGGGTCGATCGGCTGGTGCTGCTGTTCACGATGTTCTTGCTGGGCGCCTACCTCGCCACCACCGGGCTGGTCAACGAGCGGCTGCGCCGGCGCACCAACATCGCGATCCGCACCGCGCGCGAGCTGGTGGGCAGCCTGGAGCACCAGACGCAGACGCTGCAGGCGCAGACCGTGGAGCTCGAGCACGCGCGCGCGCAGGCCGAGTCGGCCAACGTCGCGAAGTCGCAGTTCCTGGCCACCATCAGCCACGAGTTCCGCACGCCGCTCAACGGCATCCTGGGCACCACCGAACTGCTGCTCGACAGCGCGCTGACGCCGAACCAGCGGCGCTTCGCGAAGACCGCCCACCTGTCGGCCACCGCGCTGCTCGCGCTGGTGGACGATGTGATCGACCTGTCGCGCATCGAGGCCGGCAAGTTCACGTTGCGCAACACCAGCTTCGACCTGCGTGCGCTGGTCGAGGAGGCGATGGATCTGATGGCCGCGATCGCGCGCGACAAGCCGATCGCGCTGGAGCGCAGGCTGCCACCGCAGCTTCCCGAGCACATGGTCGGCGACCCGGTGCGCCTGCGCCAGCTGCTGGTGAATCTGCTGCACAACGGCGTCAAGTTCACCGACCGCGGCAGCGTCACGCTGGCGGTGACCGAGCTCGGGCGCGACGCGGGCGGTGCGCTGCGCCTGCGCTTCGAGGTGCGCGACACCGGCCAGGGCATCGCGCAGGATTACCTGGATTCGGTGTTCGACGCTTTCACGCAAGGCGATGCGTCGACCACGCGCCGCCATGGCGGCAGCGGGCTCGGGCTGGCGATCGCGAAGGACCTCACCGAACTGATGGGCGGCCGCCTGGGCGTCGACAGCCGCCTCGGCGAGGGCTCGACGTTCTGGTTCGAGCTGGCGCTGCAGCCCGCGGCCGACGCGCCGACGAAGACCAGGCCGCCGCCGATCGAGATGGGCGACCTCGCGGCTCACGTGCTGCTGGCCGAGGACGACAGCGTCAACCAGATGGTGGTCGAGGCGATGCTCACGCGCCTGGGCTGCATCGTCGAGGTGGTGGCCGACGGGCGCGCGGCGCTGGGGGCGGCCACGCGGCGCCACTACGACCTGATCCTGATGGACTGCCACATGCCGACGATGGACGGCTTCGAGGCGACGCGCCGCATCCGAGACGACGAGTTCGAGCGCAGCCGCGGCCGCATGCCGATCGTCGCGCTCACCGCCGACGCGCTGGCCGGCGACCGCGAGCGCTGCCTCGAGTCGGGCATGGACGACTACATGACCAAGCCGGTCAGCAGCGCGATGCTGGCCACCTGCGTCGAGCGTTGGACCGGCCGCAAGACCACCGCCCCCTCGCAGTGGTGACAATGCGCGCTGCGCAGCGCGGCGCAGTGGCGCGCCGCGCCGCACATGAACGGCCGCGCGGCGGCCGCACCGCGGGAGCACTCAGATGGCCAAGGGTCAGCAGCGCAGCAACAAGGAGCAGAAGAAACCGAAGAAGGACACCGGCGCCGCCAGGCCGGTGTCGCCGCCCATCGTGATGCCGGTCACCACGGTCATCGAGCGCGGCAAGAAGAAATTCAAGTAGCGCCTCAGCGCGCCGCTGGGCGCAGCGCGTCGACGATCGCCTGCAGCACGCCGTCAGGCGCCTCGGCCATCAGGTTGTGCCCCACCGGCAGCGTGACCACGCGCGGCTTCAGCGCCGCGGCGACCGGCGCCACCGCTTGCGGCGCGGTCATCTGATCGCGCGCACCGAGCACCAGAGTGACCGGGGAGGTCACGCGCTGCGCCGCCGACTCGAGGCCGGCGTAGGCGTCGCAGGCGCTGAAGTCCGCCAGGAACAAGTTGCCCGCGCGGTGGTTGCGCTGCATGCGGCGCGCCAGCGCGCGGTTGCTGCCATGGATCGAGAAGCCCGGGCCCGGGTGCGACGGCTTGGCTGCGTGTGTCGAGTTCGACAGCGCGTTGACCAGGTCGATCGCGGCCAGCACGTCGCGCTGGCACAGTTCGAGCAGCTTGGGTGACACCGTCATCGGGTACGCGGTGCCCACCATCACCAGCGCGCCGGCGCGCGCGCCGAGCTGCGCCGCGGCTTCGAGCGCGATCAGCGAGCCCATGCTGTGGCCCACCAGCGCGGCCGATCGCAGGCCCGCCGCCTCGATGAAACCAGCCACCCAGCGGCCCGCCTCGGCGACGCCGAGCGGCGCGCCGCCGCTGCGCCCATGCGCCGGCAGGTCGAGCGCCAGCACGGCGTGGCCGTGGTGGGCGAGGTAGCGGCTCTGCAGGATCCACACGCTGTGGTCGTGCAGCGCGCCGTGCACGAACACGACCCCGGGCAACGCCGGATCGAGCGGCTTGCCGCCGGTGTAGGCGTAGGCGACCTGGCCGTCGAGATCGATGTTCACGCCGACGCTTTCTGCGCAGCCTTGAGCGCGCGGCCGAGGTCGTCGATCAGGTCGCCGGCGTCCTCCAAACCGATCGACAAGCGGATCGTGCCGGGCCCGATGCCGGCCTGCGCGAGCGCCGCGTCGTCCATGCGGAAGTGCGTGGTCGATGCCGGGTGGATCACCAGCGAGCGGCAGTCGCCCACGTTGGCCAGGTGCGAGAAGATCTTCAGCGCCTCGATGAACGCCTTGCCCTGCGCGCGGCTGCCCTTGATGTCGAAGCTGAACACCGCGCCGCAACCGCGCGGCAGCAGCTGCTGCGCCAGCCCATGGTCGGGGTGCGAGTCGAGTTCGGGGTAGGCCACACCGCCCACCATCGCGTGCTGCGCCAGGAACTGCACCACCTTGCGCGTGTTGGCGACGTGGCGCTCCATGCGCAGCGGCAGCGTCTCGATGCCCTGCAGGATCAGCCACGCGGTGTGCGGGCTCATGCAGCCGCCGAAGTCGCGCAACCCCTCGCGGCGCGCGCGCAGCAGGAAGGCACCGGTGGTGCTCTCCTCGGCGAACACCATGCCGTGAAAGCCGCTGTAAGGCTGGGTCAGCTCGGCGAAGCGCGGCGAGGCGGTCCAGTCGAACGAGCCTCCGTCGACCAGCAGGCCGCCGACGATGGTGCCGTGGCCCGACAAGAACTTGGTCGCCGAATGGAAGGCGAGGTCGGCGCCGAGGTCGAACGGCTTCATCAGCCACGGCGTCGTGAAGGTCGAGTCCACCAGCAGCGGCAGGCCGGCGTCGTGCGCGATGGCGCTCACGCGCGGAATGTCGAGCACGTCGAGACCCGGGTTGCCGAGCGTCTCGCCGAACAGCATCTTGGTGTTGGGGCGGATCGCGTGCTGCCATGCATCGATGTCGCGCGGCTTGACGAAGGTGGTCTCGATGCCGAAGCGCGAGAGCGTGTAGTGCAGCAGGTTGTGGCTCCCGCCATAGAGCGCGCTCGAGGCCACGATGTGCGAGCCGGCACCGGCGAGCGTCGCGATCGCCAAGTGCAATGCGGCCTGCCCGCTGGCGGTGGCGATCGCGCCGACGCCGCCTTCGAGCGCCGCGATGCGCTCCTCGAGCACCGCGTTGGTCGGGTTGCTGATGCGGCTGTAGACATGGCCCGCGCGCTCCATGTTGAACAGCGACGCTGCGTGGTCGCTGCTCTCGAACACGAACGAGGTGCTGAGGTGGATCGGCACCGCGCGCGCGCCGGTCGCCGGATCGGGCGCGGCGCCGGCGTGCAGCGCGAGGGTGTCGAATGCAGGGTCGCTGTGGCCGGCCATGTCAGTCGGCGCAGGGCCGCTCCCAAGCGGCGTGCGTTGCCATGAGGGTCGGCCAGTGAAGCGAGCGTGGGGGTTTCATCTCAGGCCCTTCGCACTGTTGCATCGAGGCATTGTGTGCTATGTTGGCCGCGCACATCGCGCCCCGCGTGGCCCGAGAGTTCGCCGCTGGCGCCAACGCGAGGGCTCAACCCAGGGAGACCACAGCATGAAAGTCAGCGACATCCTGCGCGTCAAAGGCGGCACGCTGTACACGGTGCCACCCGAAGAGCCGTTGGCCGACGCGGTGAGGACAATGGCCGGTTACGACATCGGCTCGCTGGTGGTGATGGGCCACGGCGAACTGGTGGGCATGCTGACCTTTCGCGAGGTGATCTCGGCGATCGTCGCCAACAACGGCAGCGTCGGCAACACGGCGGTGCGCACGGTGATGGACGACGCGCCGCTGACCTGCACGCCCGAAACCGAGATCGACGAGGTGCGCCGCATGATGCTGCAGCGCCACGCGCGCTACATGCCGGTGATGGAACAGCACACGCTGATGGGCGTAATCTCGTTCTACGACGTCGCCAAGGCGGTGGTCGACAGCCAGGACTTCGAGAACCGCATGCTCAAGGCCTACATCCGCGATTGGCCGGTGGAGTCCGAAGGCGCCGAGGCGCCCAAGAACTGACGCAGCGCAACATCGCCCGACGGGTGCGTTGCGGCGCACCT